>WNFD01000639.1_pt1 | contig 57032 bp, 43 predicted proteins | sample 5400491 | NCBI WGS metagenome assembly WNFD01 (sample SAMN13153343, study PRJNA577476) | soil metagenome | isolation source: 120 cm saprolite under Douglas fir tree site 2 hole 2 replicate 2 | place: USA:California | collected 2015-04-18 | reverse complement strand
CGGCCGGTCTGGGAGGCCGGCCTCGCCCGCCTCGACTATATCGGTAAAGCCGGCGCGCCGCCGGGCGGCTACCGCATGGAGATGATCCATCTGCCGCGCGGCGCCGGGGTGCGCGGCTATGAGCGGACGATCGAGGATTCGTATTTCGTGCTCGACGGCGCCCTCACAGTCGGCTGGGAAGACGGCGGCGAAACCGTCGAACAGCGCCTCGGCCGGAAGGATGTGATCCTCAACCCGCCCGGCCGGACCCGCTCTTTCCGCAACGACGGGGTCGCCGACGCCGTCTTCATGCTGCTCAGCGCGAACGGACCGGGATCGGACGTCGAGTTCAAGCCGGCATGACCATCACGTCTTCAGCGTCGTGCGATAATAAATCCGGTCGAGCGGCAACTTCTGCATCAGCAACCCTTGCTCGACCGAGCCCCGGATCGCCCGCTCGATGTTGCGGCCCATTAGGTTGAGCCCGATTGGGTAAGGGTCGTCGCCGATGACAGCGCGTTGCTCGGCGAGGTCCTGGCCCGGGAAATAGAGGTAAGTCTGGGCGGTGCGCCTGGCGCGCTCGTAGGCCATCTCCTTCGAGCGGCGGAAGGCGTCGAACAATTCCAGCGCGACCCAGGGATGCTCCTTGAGAATGCGGTTCTGCACGATGATGTGGTGGTTCGCCTGGAAGCACCCGGTCTTGCGATAGAATTCGAACACGATTTCCTTGCCGTCATCGGCGAGGAGCTTTCTCAGGCGCGGGTTGCCGTCGATCGGCGTCCCGCCCCAGCGGTCGACGACCGTCGGATCGCCGGCGGTAACGCGCGCCGCGGGGCGGATCGCCGTACAGGCGTCGATCTCCCCGCGGTCGAGCATCCGGTCGAGCGTCTGCTCGGCGGTCAGCCAATGGTGTTCGACGCCCCTCGGCCCCTCCTTGTCGAGGCTGAGCCCCCCACCATGGCTCAACTCCCTGGTGCGGCCGTTGAACCAGACATTGTCTCCGGCCTCGATCCCATAGAGGTCCTTCAGCGTGATGCGGAACCATAAGGCCGCCGTCATGTCGTAATCGGGGACGCCAATCCGTTTGCCCCTGATATCGGCAAGGTTGGCGATGCCCGAGCCCGCGTTGACGTAGAGGTAAGGCCAGTGGTGCCCGCGGCTCAGAAACACCGGCAATGCCGACCAGTCCCATTTCGTGCCGTCGCTGCGCTCCAGCGCCAACAGCGTCTCGGAGATCGACATCTCGGCCACGTCGAATTCGTCATAGAACAAGTTCCGCAGAAAAAGCGTCGACGGGTCGAGCGTGACGCAGTCCAGTTCGATGCCCTGTGGTTTTACCGCCCCGTCCTTCAGCGGCTGGACCCGCGGATTGTCGGAAAACGCCATGGTCAAGCGTATCGTCATGCCTACCTCCCCTGTTCCCGGTTAGAATGCACCCGCTCGACCCAGGCTTACAAACGCAGGAGGCAGCAATGGCTCTGGTACCGTTGGCGACGAAGGGCAATTATTTTCACGTCTACGATTTTCGCGTGAAACCGGGCCGCGGCGACGATTTCATCGAGCTGTTCAACAAATTCGATTACGGCGACAACAATCCGTTCCACCGTTCATCGGCGCAGGTGAAGGATGGCGTCTTGTGCCGCGACGCCGCCGACCCCGACCATTTCTACCTGATCGGCGAATGGCGCGACATCGACGAGCATCGCCGCATTCGCGAAGCGGTGGCGCGCGACATCCGGCCGGAATTCGTGACGCTGATCGAGGGCGGGCATTTCGTGCCGAGCTATGCCGAGATCGTGTCGATGACCCCGCAGGAGGTGCTCGACAAGTCGCAGCGATAACTGTCCCGATCGCGGGATTTTGCCGCGCCCATTGCCGCGGCCGTCTTGCCACCCGACATCAATTGCCGCGCCAGGCGGGGCGGCGGAGAGAGGTCGGGATGTCGCGCGTTCTGCTGATAGTGATCTGTTTGGCCGCCGCTTCGCCCCTCCCTGCATCAGCCCAGACGGGGTTCGCGCCGGCGCCGCCCTCCTATGCGCTGAGCCCAGGTAGTTCTCCGATCGGGCAAAACCCGGTGCAGCAGCAGGTCCTGGAGAATTACCGCATCCAGCTGCAGCAATCCCAGCGCGAGATGCTGCAGCAGAACCCCTCGGGGCTCGGCCGCGAGCAGATCGAGGTCACCCGGCAGCTCAACAATTACAACGCGTTGCCCCCGGCTAGCTACACCGCCGCGCCGCCACCCGTCCCGACCCGAACGCCGCCCGCTTCCTACTACGCAGCGCCGCCGGTCCTCGACGCGGCGCCGCACGCGACCCGCCATGCCGCGCACCGACCCGCGCCACGGCACCCGATTGCCGACCCGGCATCATCCCGATGAGCGCGACACAAGGCTTGTCGCGCCGGCAGCCCTCCGGGAGCACCGGGGTCGAATTGCGCGCCGAGGCGGTCCGCGAGCTGACCGACTGGCTGATCCGGGAGGGGCGTTTCCTCCCCGATAACACCGAGCTGTTCACCGAATTCTGCGACCGCGTCGCGGCAGCCGCCATGCCGCTCGACCGCGCGACCTTGCACTTGCGCGCGCTGCATCCGCAATACCGCGGGGTGGCGCGCATCTGGCGGCGCGGCCGGCCGCTCGAGGTGCGGTTTATGGATCACGGCATCGAGAAGACCGCGACCTATATCGAGAGCCCGGTGCGCGCGGTGGCCGAAGCCGGCGAGCGGCTCGATTGGCGGCTCGACGGCAACACGCCGTTGCCGTTCCCGCTCCTCGATGAACTGCGCGAGGAGGGCTATACCCAGTACGTCATCGCGCCCTTCGTCTATGCCGAGGGGCTGGTCAACGCGATCTCCTGGGCGACCGCCCGGCCCGGCGGGTTCGCCGAGGACGAGGCGCATTTCCTCAGCGATATGCTGCCGGCCCTGTCGGTCATCGTCGAGCAGAAGGCGATGCGCCGCTTTGTCGGCCACATGCTGACCACCTATATCGGCGCCGAGGCCGGTCGGCTCATTCTCGACGGTCAGGTGCGGCGCGGCGACGTGCGCACGATGACCGCCGCCCTGATGCTGGTCGATCTGCGCGACTTCAGCCTGTTGTCCGACCGGATGAGGCCGCGCGCGGTCATTCGCATGCTCAACGAATATTTCGATTGCGTCATCCCGCCGGTCCATGAACAGGGCGGCGAAGTCGTCGAGATCATGGGCGACGGCGTGCTCGCGTTCTTCCATCAGGTGCCCGGTCGCAGCGCGAAGGAGGCGTGCCGCGACGCGCTGGCCGCGGCGCGGCAAGGCCTCGCGGCCCTGGCCGAGCGCAACCGGCGCCAGCGGCCCGGCGCACCGCTGCTCCAGGCTGGGGTCGCGCTGCATTACGGCACGGTGTCCTACGGCAATATCGGCTCCGGCGACCGGCTCGATTTCACCGTGATCGGCCCCGATGTGAACCTGACCAGCCGGATCGAGCATTTCTGCCGCGAACTCGACCGCCCGCTGATCATGTCGCAGGAATTCGCCGGGCATCTCGACCGGCCGGTCTGGGAGCTCGGGCACTTCCAATTGCGCGGCTTTGCCAAGCTGCACCGCCTCTTCGAGCTGCCGGCGGAAGAGGGCTGAGCCGAAAACTGATCGATCGAGATTGCGTCGCTTCGCTCGCAATGACAGCAAATAAAAGACCGTCATTGCGAGGAGCGCAGCGACGAAGCAATCTCGACCCGCTGGAGAAAAATTACCGCCGCGCCCGAAAAAATCGGCGCAAGAGCTCGCCGGCGGCGCGTTCGGCGATGCCGCCGTAAACCTCCGGTCGGTGGTGGCAGGTCGGCTGATCGAAGATGCGCGGACCGTGCTCGACCCCGCCGCCTTTTGCATCGTAGGCGGCAAAGTAGAGCCGGCGGATCCGCGCCAGACCTATCGCCGCGGCGCACATCGGGCAAGGCTCGAGCGTCACGTAGAGATCGCACCCGGCGAGCCGCTTCACGTCAAGCCGCGCGGTGCCCTCGCGCAGCACCAGCATCTCGGCATGCGCGGTCGGGTCGTGGTCGCGCTCGACGCGATTGCCGGCAGCGGCGATGATGTCCCCGCCCCCGTCGACCAGCACCGCGCCGACCGGCACCTCGCCCGCCGCGCCGGCCGCCACGGCCTCGTCGAGGGCGCGCGTCATCGCGCCATTGCCGCGCGCAGCCTCCTGCCCTATCTCGTCGTTGCGCACGGCATTTCCCGCTCCGCGCCGATCCGGACCCATAGATGACACAGCCGACGATCGACCAACAGCAACGCGTGGCCCCCGAGCGCATCGCTAAGGTGATGGCGCGCGCCGGCTTGTGCTCGCGCCGCGACGCCGAGCGATGGGTTGCCGAAGGGCGGGTCGCCGTTGACGGCACGGTCTTGACCAGCCCGGCGGTCACTGTGACGGCAGAGAATGAGGTGCGGGTTGACGGAAGGCCGCTGCCCGCGCCGGAGCGGGCACGGCTGTGGCGCTATCACAAGCCGGCCGGACTGGTCACCACCCATCGCGACGAAAAGGGCCGGCCGACGGTGTTTGGCGCCCTGCCCGCCGAACTGCCGCGCCTCGTCTCAATCGGCCGCCTAGACCTCAATTCCGAGGGCCTCTTGCTGTTGACCAATGATGGCGCCCTCGCCCGCCGCCTCGAATTGCCGGCGACCGGCTGGGTGCGGCGCTACAGGGTGCGGGTGCACGGGTTTGTCGACCCGGCACGGCTCGCCGGGCTCGCGCGCGGCACCACTGTCGACGGCATCGCCTATGGGCCGATCCGCGCCCAGCTCGACCGCGAGCAAGGGTCGAACGCCTGGGTCACCCTGTCGTTGGAAGAGGGCAAGAACCGCGAAGTGCGGCGGGTCCTCGAGCATCTCGGCTATCCGGTCACCCGCTTGATCCGCCTCGCTTATGGGCCGTTCCAGCTCGGCCATCTCGCGCGCGGCATGATCGAAGAAGTGCCGAAAAAAGTGCTCGCCGATCAGCTCGGCAAGAGCAGCGGAAACAAAAGGGCGTAGGCGAATTCCGGTCGTGCCGGCCCCTCACCCTCCCACGCTTCGCGCGGGTCCCTCCCTCTCCCCGCCTTGCCCCCTCCCTAACCCTCCCCCGCAAGCGGGGAGGGTTAGGGAGGGGGCGCGGAGAGGGTTGGGGTGAGGGGCTGGCACCGGCGGAGCAATTCGCTCGAAATGTGCTTTAGGTTCTCACTCGAAGATTTTAGGAGCCAAGCCAAGCCCCTACGATTACGACAGAGATCGACCGGGGCTGAGCACGCGATGATCGAGCGCTTTTTCGGCATCACCGCCAACGGCACGACCGTACGCACCGAGATCATCGCCGGCGCGACGACCTATCTGACGATGGCCTACATCGTCTTCGTCAACCCGGTGATCCTCGCCGAGGCCGGGATGGACAAGGGCGCAGTGTTCGTCGCGACCTGCCTTGCCTCTGCGCTCGCCACGCTGTTGATGGCGCTCCTGGCCAACTACCCGCTGGCATTGGCGCCGGGGATGGGGATCAACGCCTATTTTACCTACGGCGTGGTCAAGGGGCTGCACTATAGTTGGGAGGTCGCGCTCGGCGCGGTGTTCCTCTCCGGATGCCTGTTCCTGATCCTCAGCGTCACCCGCATCCGGGCGTGGGTCGTCGATGCCATCCCCCAATCGCAGAAGATGGCGATCTCGGCCGGGATCGGGTTGTTTCTCGGGATCATCGCGCTGAAGGATGCCGGCCTCATCACCGCCAGCGCCGACACGCTGGTAACGCTCGGCGATTTGAAGACGCCGACAACATTGCTCGCCTGCGCCGGCTTCCTGGTCATGGTGGCGCTCGACCGCCGTGCCGTTCCCGGCACCATCATCATCGCGGTCCTCGGCACCGCCGCCGTCGGCATCCTGCTGCACCTCTCGCCGTTCCACGGGATCGTCGCGCCGCCGCCGAGCCTCGCTCCGACATTTCTCGCCCTCGATTTGCGCGGCGCGCTCGACGCCGGCGCGGCGGCGATTGTCTTCGTCTTCCTCTTTGTCGACCTGTTCGACAATACCGGCACGTTGATCGGTGTCGCGTACCGCGCCGGCCTCCTCGACCGCGACGAAAGGCTGCCGCGCGTCGAGCGCGCCTTCGCCGCCGCCTCGCTCGCCGCGATGGGCGGCGCGCTCATTGGCACTTCGACCGTGACGAGCTACATCGAGAGCGCGGCCGGGGTCAAAGCCGGCGGCCGCACCGGGCTCACCGGCGTCACTGTCGCCGCCCTCTTTCTGCTGACCCTGTTCCTTGCGCCGCTCGCCCAGTCGGTCCCGGTCTATGCCACCGCGCCGGCGCTATTGTTCGTCGCCTGCCTGATGGCAAGCGGCTTTGCCGAGCTCGACTGGGACGACGTCACCGAATACGCCCCGGCGGTGGTGACCGCGCTGGCGATGCCGCTGACCTTCTCGATCGCCAACGGGATCGCGCTCGGTTTCATCAGCTATGCCGCGGTCAAATTGCTGTCCGGGCGGTTTGCCGAGGCGAGCCCGTCGATGATTGTGCTCGCCGTGCTGTTTATCGTGAAATATGCCTTCTTCTGACGCAAAACCGCGCGGGGTGCGCATCGTCGGCGGCAGTCATCGCGGACGGCGGCTCGTCGCGCCGCCGGGCGAGACGGTGCGGCCGACCAGCGACCGTGCTCGCGAGGCCCTCTTCAACATCCTCTCGCACGGGAACTTCGCCGCCTCGGGTCTGCCGTTCGCCGGGCGCCCGGTGCTCGACGCGTTTGCTGGAACCGGCGCGTTCGGCCTGGAGGCCCTGTCGCGCGGCGCCAGCGCCGCCGTTTTCATCGAGCGCGAACGGGAAGCACTCGCCAGGCTGCGCCGCAATGTCGGCGCTCTCGGCGAGGGCGATCGCGCCCATATCGTCCCCGGCGATGCAACGCGGCCGCCGCGCGCCGCGTTTGCCTGCGCGCTGGCGTTCCTCGACCCGCCCTACCACAGCGGGCTTGCCGCGCCCGCTCTGGGCAGGCTCACCGCCACCGGATGGCTGACGCCGGATGCGCTTGTTGTGATCGAGGTCGCGGCGCGCGAGGAATTACTGCTACCCGAGGGGTTCACTCTCATGGACGAGCGCATCTATGGCGCCGCGCGGCTCGTCTTCCTGCGCCGCGAGCGCGCCCCAACCGGAGACCAGCGATGACCGAAACTCAGCCATCCGTGACGCTGCCGAACGGCGAAGCTGTGCCAGCCTTTGGCCAGGGCACCTGGCATATGGGCGAGGATCGCCGCCGCGCCGCCGCCGAGGAGGCCGCGCTGAAGCTCGGCATCGAGCTCGGCATCAACCTGATCGACACGGCCGAGATGTACGGTAATGGCGTCGCCGAGGAGATCGTCGCCCGCGCCACCGCCGGGCTGCGCGAGCGCCTGTTCATCGTCAGCAAGGTGCTCCCCTACAACGCCTCGCAGAAGGGGGTCATCGAAGCCTGCGAGCGCAGCCTCAAGCGGCTCAAGACCGACCGCATCGATCTCTATTTGCTGCATTGGCGCGGCTCGGTGCCGTTGGCCGAGACGATCGCGGGTTTTGCCCGGCTGCAGCGCGACGGCAAGATCCGCCATCACGGCGTCAGCAATTTCGGCACCGAGGACATGCAGGAATGGGTTGGTCTTTCCGGCGGCGAGACCGTCGCCGCCAACCAGATCCTCTACAATCTCAGCCGCCGCGGCCCCGAATTTGAGCTGATCCCGTGGTGCCGCGAGCGCAGGGTCGCGATCATGGCCTATACCCCGCTCGAGCAGGGCCGCATGCTCGGCAACCGGGCGCTCAACGGGGTGGCCGCCCGGTATGGCGCGAGCCCGGCGCAGGTCGCGCTCGCCTGGCTGTTGCGCCAGGACGGCATGATCGTCATCCCCAAGGCGACGCAGCCGGAGCATGTGCGCGACAACCGCGCCGCCTTGGACCTCGCGCTCGACGCCGATGACCTCGCCGCGCTCGACCGCGCCTTCCCGCCGCCCAAGGCCCGCTCGGCTCTCGGGATGCTGTAGCCGCCCGGAGGCAACGGGTTTTTTTGCGCTGATTGCCGGGCGCGCGTGTTGCCGTCAGAGTAGCGTGCCGACACCCGCTATGGGGACGTTATGGCCGACCTGACGATCTATCTTGGCAACAAGAACTACTCCTCCTGGTCGCTGCGCCCCTGGCTCGTGCTGAAGCGCACGGCGGTCGCCTTCGATGAGGTGGTGATCCCGCTCTATCAGCCCGGGAGCCGCGAGACGGTGCTGAAATATTCGCCCTCGGGGCGGGTCCCGGCATTGCGCCACGACGCGATCACGGTGTGGGAGAGCCTGGCGATCTGCGAGTACCTCGCCGAATCCTTCCCCAATTTCGAGCTGTGGCCGAAAGATCAGGCGGCGCGCGCCCGTGCCCGCGCAGTCAGCGCGGAGATGCAGTCCTCGTTCCGCGCCCTGCGCGAGCATATGCCGATGAATGTGCGGTCGAGCTTTCCCGGGCGCGGCGTGACGCCGGAGGTGCAGGCCGACATCAACCGGATCATGTCGATCTGGCGCGATTGCCGCACCCGGTACGGTGAGGGCAACGGCGAGTTCCTGTTCGGCCAGTTCACCATTCCGGATGCGATGTTCGCCCCGGTCGTGACCCGCTTTCGTACCTACAAGACCGATCTCGAGCGCGAGGCCGAGACCTATTGCGACACGATTATGGCGATGCCGCCGATGCAGGAATGGATCACCGCCGCAAAGAACGAGCCGATGATCGTCGAGGCGTTCGAATTCTGAGCGATAATTCCCCTCCCTTTGGCGACATCGTCAACGCGATCCTAGGCGCCGATCAGAGTCCGTGCGGCAGCATCCGGAGCGCCGTCGGACGAGGCGACGTCGGTCACGCTCTCCTTCACCAAACTGAGATTGTTATAATCCGTCCAGCTAAAAATGAATGTCTCCCCTAATGATGGCGAATCAGCAGCGGTAACCGACAAATAAATCCGATAAATACCTGGGATCTTGATTTATTCCTGTAATAATATTTGGGGATTATCCCCTTGACGACGTCAAGGGGATAATCCCCTAATATTTTGACGAAATCTAATGTGGGCATAGTTTCTAGATGTCCCATTGAAAATTTTGAATAAATTGGCCCGTTGTGTTATTCCTGCGGGTATTGTGAAACGAATCGCCTCCGGCCCTGCGCGCTGACTCCATTCACATCGGGTCGGCTCATCAAATATTGAAACCATATCACTTTGGTCATGATTCAGTCGTGTTATATCTTTAATCCACACTTCACAATCACGAAGCGGAACGTTGGTTGTACTTTTAACTATTACCTGTATCCACTTACTCATGGTGCCATCTGTGAGTGGTATTTCTAAGACACCACTGTTCTCGATACTTACCGCGATTTTTGGCGCTAGCTTTGCCGCTAGCGCCACGCATTGATTGTTGCTTTCGTTCCGCGCTTCACGTTCGCGACGCCAGACCGTGTATGCGGCACCCCAAAAGCATATGAACGCGGTGACGCCAAGCAGAACCTTGGCGAGTTCGTTTGGTACGAATACTGCCGCGACCGTGAGCGGGACCGATAGCGAGCCGCTCATCCCGAGGAGCCAAGACGACAGGATTGCGCGAAAGAAATCGCGGAGTGTGGTCGATTGCATGTCCGCGTTCTATCATGGGGCGGGCAGCTGGTGTCCACTGCCGGAGGATCGCCATCCTGAGAAGCCCGCGCAGCGGGCGTCTCGAAGGACGCACGATGTTGACCGAGGGGGAGGATCGACATGAAGGCGGCGATCATGGTCCCGGGGCCGGAGGGCGGGACCTGGGACATCTGCGAGGTGCAGCGTCCGGTGGTCCCACCCGGCCAGATCCTGCTGCGGGTCCGCGCCTCCTCGATCAACCGGGCGGAATTCCGGCGCCTCCATAATCTGCGCACGCAGCCCGGCAAACCGGCGCCTGAGGCGCGGGTCGGCGGCGGCGATGCCGCCGGCGAAATCATCGAGCTCGGCGCCGGCGTGACCGGCTTCAAGCCCGGCGACCGCGCGATGGGACGCTGCGCCGGCGGGTTCGCGGAATATGCCCTGGTCGACGCGCGCGAGGCGATGCCGGTTCCGGCGGGCTTGTCGTGGGAGGAAGCCGCCTGCATCCCGGTCGTCTTTGTCGTGGTGCACGATGCGCTCTTTGCCAGCGGGCAGCTTCACAAGGGCGAAACCGTGCTGGTGACCGCGGCGCCCTCGGGGGTCGGGGTCACCGCGCTCGTTCTCGCCAAATATCTCGGCGCCAAGGTGATCGGCACCTCGCGGTCGGCGGAAAAGCTGGAGCGGCTCAAACAACATGGCCTCGATGTCGGCGTGGTCACCGGCAGCGACGGCTTCGGCGCCGCGATCGCGCCGCATATCGGCGAGAACGGCGTCGATATGGTCGTCGACAATATCGGCGGCGATGTGCTCGCACCCTCGATCGCCGCCCTCGCGGTCGGCGGCCGGTTCGTCACGATCGGGCGGATGAGCGGCGTCTTGACCGGCGAGCTCGATGTCGACCGCCTGGCCGAGCGGCGCCTCCACCTCTACGGCGTCAGCAACCGGCTGCGCACCGCGGCGCAGCGCGCCGAATCGATGAGGCGCTTTGTCGCCGATCTGATGCCGGCGCTCGGCGACGGCCGGATCCGCCCGATCATCGACCGCTCTTTCGCGCTCGACGATCTCCCCGCCGCGCAAGCCCATGTCGAAGCCGACCGCCATGTCGGCAAGGTGGTCATTCGGGTCTGAGGCGAAAACCCGGTGAAACCCGCGCCGTTCGCCTACCACCGCCCGGCGACGATGGCCGATGCGGTGCGGCTGCTCGCCGAATTGGCGCCCCAGGACGGCCGGATACTCGCGGGCGGGCAGAGCCTGGTGCCGATCATGGCCTTTCGTCTCGCGCGTCCGGCGGATCTGATCGACATCAACACCGTCGCCGGGCTCGACGGGCTCGTCGCGCGGGACGGCGTCTTGCGCGTCGGCGCGCGGGTGCGGCACGCCGCGTTCCATCGCGCCGTCGTCGACGGCCCGCTCGGGGCGCTGCTGGCCCAAGTGGTGCGCCACATCGCGCACTATCCGATCCGCCTGCGCGGCACGTTCTGCGGCAGCCTGGCGCATGCCGATCCGGCGGCGGAATGGGGCGTCGTCGCGGCGACATTGGATGCCGAGCTGGTCGCGGTCGGCGTGCGCGGCGAACGGCGGCTTGCCGCGCGCGATTTTTTCCGCGGCGCGATGGAGACCGCGCTGATGCCGGACGAACTGCTGGCCGAGGCGCATCTGCCGATCCTGCCGGCGGGCACCAGGTTCGGCTTCGCCGAATTCAGCCGGCGCGCCGGCGATTATGCGATGGCGATGGCACTGGCGGTGCTGCGCGTCGAAGGTGGCGTCATCGCGGCGCCGCGCATCGGGCTCGGCGGCGCCGAAGCCGCACCGCGCCGCATCGACGCGGCCGAGGCGGTGCTGCACGGTGAGGCACCGGGCGAGGCGGTGTTCCGCGCGGCAGCCGAAATCGCCGCCGCCGCGATCGATCCGCTGGAGGATCCGGAAACGGACGCTCAATACCGTCGCGAGCTGGTCGGCGCGATGGTCTATCGCGCCCTCACCCGCGCCTGCGCGCCAGGAGCGGCCGCATGACCGAGCGGGTCGATGTCGCGCTGACGATCAACGGCCGAAGCTATGCGCTGCGAGTGGAGCCGCGCCGCACCTTGCTCGACGCTATCCGCGACGAGTGCGGCCTCACGGGCACGCATATGGGCTGCGAGCACGGGGTGTGCGGCGCCTGCACGGTGCTGCTCGACGGCGACCCGGTGCGCGCCTGCCTGATGTTCGCGGTGCAGGCCGAGGGCAGCGCGATCCGGACCGTCGAGGGGCTGGCAAATGGCGACGAGCTGCATCTTGTGCAGCGCGCCTTCATCGCCCATCACGGCGTCCAATGCGGCTTTTGCACGCCGGGCTTCCTGATGCTCGCGACCGGAATCCTGGAGCGCGAGCCCGACATCGGCGGCGACGAATTGCTGGAGGTGCTCTCGTCCAACCTCTGCCGCTGCACCGGCTACCAGGGCATCGTCGCCGCGGTGCGCGCCGCGCTCGCCGAATTGCGCGAGGCAAGGAAATGAGCGCCGACCTGAACCCGCCCTCTGGTCGCGTTCTCGGCCGCTCGGTATCACGGCTGGAGGACCCGGCGCTGGTCACCGGGCACGGCCGGTTTGTCGGCGACATCTCCTTTCCGCATCAGCTCCATATGCGGGTGGTCCGCTCGCCCTACGCGCACGCCGTGCTGCGCGCGGTCGATTTCGCGGCGGCGCAGGCAGCTCCCGGCGTCGTCGCCGTGTGGACCGGGGCTGATATCGCCGATCTGCCGCCCATTGATTTTCGCGACCCGGCCGGCGAGGCATTGCGGCCCTACCGCCAGCCGCTCCTGACGCGAGATCGGCTGCGCTATGTCGGCGAGCCGGTCGCTGCTGTCTTCGCCACCGACGCGTATCTTGCGGAGGATGCCGCGGATCTCGTCACGGTCGAGGCCGAGGAGCTGCCGCCAATCCTCGATGCCGCTGCGGCACCAGCCAGTTTTGCCGCTGGGCTTTCGACCGAGGCGCTGGTGCTGCGGGCCGGCTATGGCGAGGTCGATGTGGCCTTTGCCTCGGCCCATGCGGTGATCGCGCTCGATCTCGAAATCGGCCGGCACAGCGGCGTGCCCCTCGAGACGCGCGGGGCGCTCGCGCATTACGACGCAACGCACGACGTCATCGAGCTGTACGGCGCGGCCAAGGTGCCGCATCGCAACCGCGATGCGCTGGCGCGCATGTTCGGCCGCAGCGCCGCGGCGGTGGTGCTGAAGGAAGGCAGTACCGGCGGCGGGTTCGGCATCCGCGGCGAGCTCTACCCCGAGGATTTCCTCGTCTGCCTCGCCGCGCTGCGCCTCGGGCGGCCGGTCAAATGGATCGAGGACCGGCGCGAGCATCTGATGGCGGCCAACCATTCGCGCCAGCAGCGCCACCATGCCCGGGTCGCGGTCGATGCCGAGGGGCAAGTGCTGGCGCTGGAGGACGAATTCTTTCTCGACCAGGGCGCCTATGTGCGCACCCACGGCGCGCGCGTCCCTGAGATGACGATGGCGATGCTGCCCGGCCCCTATCGCGTTCCGGCCTATCGGGTCACCGGGCATTTCCGCCTGACCAACAAGACCCCGGCAGCCACCTATCGCGCGCCCGGGCGGTACGAGGGCAGCTTTGTGCGCGAGCGGCTGATCGACGCGGCCGCTAACCGCCTCGGGCTCGACCGGGTCACCGTGCGCCGGCGCAATCTGATCGGCGCGGCGGAGATGCCGTTTTCGCGGCCGCTCAGCGCATTGGGCACCGAGGTTGTGTACGATTCCGGCGACTATCCGCTGCTGCTCGACAAGGCGCTGGCCCGCATCAGCTGGGAGACGCTGCAAGCCGAGTTGAAGGAACGCCGCGCCGCCGGCGAGCTGGTCGGCGCCGGGATCGGCATCTTTGTCGACAAGGGCGGGCTCGGGCCGCTCGATGGCACTCGGATCAGCGTCGACACCACCGGCGCGGTGGAGCTGGTGACCGGCGGCTCCAATGTCGGCCAGGGGTTCGTCACAGCGATGGCGCAGATCTGCGCCGATACGCTTGGCGTCGATTACCGTCGCGTGCGGGTGGTGTATGGGCAGACCGACCGCATCCAGTACGGCATCGGCGCGCATGCCTCGCGCGCCTCGGTGATGACCGGCGGCGCGACCCATGCCGCCGCGCTCTTGGTGCGCGCCAAGGCGCTGGAGATGGCCGCCGGGCTGTTGCAGGCGCGGGTCGAGGAGCTCGACATCGCCGATGGCATCGTGGTGTGTCGCGATCGGTCCGAAGGGCCGTCGATCGCGCTGGGCGAGATCGCGCGGCATCTCGCGCCCGACTCACCGATCCTCGGCGAGCGCGATCCAGGGCTCAGCGCCGAAGGCTGGTTCCGCGCCTCGCACATGACCTACCCCTATGGCGTGCAGATTGGTGTCGTGCGGGTCGATGCCGACACAGGGCACGTGGCGGTCGAGCGCTACCTCTGCGCCTACGATATCGGGCGCTCGATCAACCCGATGCTGGTCGAGGGCCAGCTGGTCGGCGGGGTCGTGCAGGGGCTGGGCGGCGCCCTCTCCGAGGAGTTCCGTTATGACGAGCGCGGCGAGCCGCTCAGCATCACCCTGGCCGATTACCTGATGCCGACCGCGCGGGAGATCCCGCCGATCGAAATCCTGATCACCGAAGACGCGCCGAGCCCCTTGAACCCGCTCGGCATCAAGAGCGCCGGCGAGGGCGGCATCACCCCGGTCGGTGCGGTGATCGCCGGCGCGATCGACGAGGCGATCGGCATTCCCGGCGGGGTGACCCGGCTCCCAGCGACCCCGCAGCGCGTCAAGGCGCTGCTGCGGGCGAAGGCGGCCGGTTAGCGAGAGTGATATTCACCCGCTCACCGTCATTCCCGCGAAAGCGGGAATCCAGGGGCCAGAGGCTCGGTCGGTTGCTCTGGACCCCCGCTTTCGCGGGGGTGACAAAATGGGGTCGAGATCGCGCTAAAATGGGATCGCCACTGTCGGATCAAACGCCATGAGCAACCTCACCCCCCTTATCCAGGATCTCGTGATCGCCAACCGTATCCTCGCAAAGGAGGAGGTGGTCGACGCCTACGGGCATGTCAGCATCCGCCACCCTGACAACCCCAACCGGTTTTTGATTGCCCGCTCGCTCGCCCCGGATTTGGTGGGCCCCGAGGACATCGTCGAGCTCGGACTCGACGGGCAGCCGGCTGGCGATGAGAGCCGCTCGCTCTATCTCGAGCGCTTTATCCACGCGGCGATTTTCGAGGCGCGGCCCGACATCATGGCCGTCGTCCATGCCCATGCCGAAGACACGCTGCCGTTCAGCATCGCGGCCGCGACAAAATTGCGGCCGGTGATCCATGCCGGCAGCTTTATCGGGCCGGAGGTGCCGATCTGGGACATCGCCGACAGTTTTGGCGACACCAACCTCCTCGTCACCAACATCGAACAGGGCCGCGACCTCGCGAAATGCCTGGGCGCGAACAGCATTGCGCTGATGCGCGGCCACGGGTTTGCTTCGGCCGCGCGCTCGTTGATCGAGGTCGTGCGGCTCTCGGTCTACCTGCCGCGCAACGCCCGCGCGCTGATGCGCGCGAAGCAGCTCGGCGGCGAGATCAAATATTTGTCGCAGGGCGAGATCGACGCCCGCAACCGGGGCTACCGCCCCTATTCGCCCGAGACCTGGCGGACCTGGGAATATTGGGCGAACAAGGCCGGCTGCGGCCACCTGCTGACCCGCCCCGACGACGGGCACGCCCACCCGCCGAAGGGCTGATGTTTAGCCACCCATGCGTCCTTCGAGACGCCCGCGCTGCGGGCTCCTCAGCATGACGTTCTTTTTTATTTCCATCACAAGCCTACGTCATCCTGAGGAAGCGCCCCCGGGTCCGGCCTGCGGCCGGCTCGAGGACAGGCTCCGCGCCGTCTCGAAGGGCGCACCGATCGTGCCACCATGACCAGCTCCCTGCTGACATTGCTGAATGCACCCACCCTGGCCGCCTATGTCGCGGCCGGGTATTGGGGCGCGGAGACGCTGTACGCGGTCGCCGCCCGGCATGCGCGGGCGACGCCCGACGCCTTCGGGGTGCGCGACCGGCACCGCCGCTTGACCTACGCCGAACTGGTCGCGGCCGCCGACCGCCTCGCCACCAACCTCGCGGGCCAAGGCCTGCGCCCCGGGCAGCGCATCGCGCTGTGGCTGCCGAGCCGGGTCGAGACCGCGATCGCCCTGCTCGCTTCTTCGCGCAACGGCTATGTCTGCTGCCCCTCCCTGCACCGTGGCCATACGGTGGCTGAGGTCGTCGCGCTGGTCGACCGAATGCGGGCTGCCGCGCTGATCGTCGAGCCGGGCTATGGCGCCGATGCCGACCGGCATGATCTGTTCGCCGCCCTCGCCGATCGCGATTTTCTGCGCGTTGCCTGGCACATCGGTCCGATCGATGCCGCGCCATTCGCCGAGCTCACCGGCCCCCCTGTCGAGATGCCGCCAAGCCGCGACCCCAACCAGATCATGTATCTGCCGTTCACCTCGGGCACGACCGGAACGCCCAAAGGCGTCCTCCACAGCGACAACACGTTGCTCGCTACCGCGCGGATGATGGCGCGCGACTGGCATCTGGAGCGCGCGGCGCTCTACACGTTGAGCCCGCTCAGCCATAATCTCGGGCTCGGCGCGCTGGTGACGGCGCTGGCGGCGGGCGGCGAGCTGGTGGTCCACGATTTGCCGCGCGGGGCCAGCCTGATCGACCGGCTGGAGGAGACCGGCGCCGTCTTTCTGTTTGGCGTGCCGACCCATGCGATCGACCTGCTCGGCGAATTGCGCGCGCTAGGACAGCAGCGGCTGGGTGCGGTGCGCGGCTTTCGCATTTCGGGCGCGGCGGCCCCGGCGGCGGTCGTCGCGGAGCTGATGCACTACGGCGTCGTGCCGCAGAGCGGCTATGGCATGACCGAGACCTGCTCGCATCAATACACCCTGCCCGCCGACGCGCCGGAAAGGATCGTCGAGACCTCCGGGCGCGCCTGCGAGGGCTACGAAATCCGCATCTGGCGGCAGGACGACCCCGATATTCCGGCCGCGCCGGGCGAGGTGGGAGAAATCGGCGGCCGCGGCGCCAGCCTGATGCTCGGCTATTTCGACGACCAGATCGCGACCGAGGCCGCGTTCAACGCCGCCGGGTGGTTCATGACCGGCGATCTCGGCTGGCTCGACAGCGAGGGGTATCTGCGCATTACCGGGCGCAAGAAGGACGTGATCATCCGCGGCGGCCGCAACATCCATCCCGCCCGCATCGAAGCCCTGGCGCTACGCCACGCGGCGGTCGACAAGGCTGCGGCCTTTGCGGTCCCCGACGAGCGGCTCGGCGAACGGATCTGCCTCGCCGTGGTGCTGCGCGCGGACCTGCCGCTCGATCCGGAAGAAATTCTGCGCAATCTCGATCAGGCCGGCCTGTCGAGATACGACATGCCCGAATTCATCCTGCCGCTGACCGAGATGCCGCTGACCGCCAGCGGCAAGATCGTCAAGCGCGAGCTGATGCGCTGGGTGGCCGAAGGCCGGGTACAACCGCAGCCGGTGCGCTTGACCACACGATGACCCCTATTGGACTACACTGACGCCACCCCAAACGCAGTCCCGGCGAAAGCCGGGACCCACTCGGCCAATTTTGCGTATTCCATATTTATTGCTTGACAAAAACGGTACATTGTGTTATTAATTGCTGAAGTCCGCACGTCTCGAAGCGGCAACCGAGGAGACGTCGCCAGCACCCCGGCGCCCTGCAAATTTCCAGCAGATGCAGGGCAACCGCCTGAGGGGCCCGTTCGGCGGGCCGCCCTGTTCGCGCGAGCTGTTTTCTCTTGCAACAGTGGGAGAAACCGTTACGGAGACACCCTGCCGTGCCATGGAAGGCCGCAGCGATGCGCGCGATCGTCGTCGATGAGTTCGGTTCGCCCGAACGATTGCGGGTGGTCGAGGTACCACCGCCCGTGCCCGGTCCCTGCGAGGTGCTGGTCGAGACCCATGCCGCGCCGGTCAATTATGTCGACATGCTGGTGGTCGGCGGCACCTACCAGTTCCTGCCACCGCGCCCGTTTATCCCCGGCAAGGGGCCGGCCGGGGTGGTCGCGGCGCTGGGGCCTGGGGTGACGACCTTCCGCGTCGGCGACCGGGTCCTGGCGATGGCCGAGACCGGCGGTTATGCCGAGGCGGTCGCGGTCGCCGCCAACCAGTGCCACCGCCTGCCGTCGCGCATGACCTTTGCGGAGGCCGCCTCGCTCGCGGTCGTTTACGACACGTCGTGGGTTGCGTTGCGCGAACGCACGCGTCTCCTTCCGGGCGAGACGGTGCTGGTCCTCGGCGCCTCGGGCGGGGTCGGCCACGCCGCAGTGCAGTTGGCCCGCGCGATGGGCGCGCGGGTGCTCGCCGGGATCGCGCGGCCGGAGCGGGAGGCGGCGGTTCGCGCGAACGGCGCCAACGCGATTATCGACCTGTCGCGGCCCGATCTGCGCGACAGCTTGCGCGCCCAGGTCTACGCCGAGACCGACGGGCAGGGCGCCGACATCATCATCGACCCGCTGGGCGGCACGGTGTTCGACGCGGCGATCCGCGCGCTCGCCTGGTGCGGCCGGCTGGTGGTGATCGGCTTTGCCGCCGGGGGGATTCCGACGCTCAGGACCAACTACCTGCTGCTGAAGAATATCGAGGTCAGCGGCCTGCAGATCACCGATTACCGCAAGCGGCGCCCCGCTGAGTTGGCGACAGCCTATGCCGAGGTATTCGGGTTTTACGAGCTGGGTCTGGTCAAGCCCGCCCCGGCAACCATCTACCCGCTGGAGCGCGCCGGCGAGGCGTTGGCAGCGTTGCGCGACCGCCGGATCGACGGCCGCCCGGTACTGCGCCTGCGCGACGACTGAACCGGGGGCGCTATCCGGAAATCTGCGCCCGCATGAAGGCGCCCGCCGTCTCGATCGCCCGCTTTCCCGCCTTCAGCTCGGGATGAAACAGCGGCCAGACATGGACCATCTCCGGCCAGATCTGGAGCTCGACGCGCACATCGGCGGCGCCGGCCAGTTTGGCGAGGCGGATTGCGTCGTCGAGCAGCGTTTCGGCGGCGCCGACCTGGATCAACAGCGGCGCCAGGCCAGAGAGATCGGCATAGAGCGGCGCCGCGAGCGGCGTGCGCGGATCGGCTCCGTTCAGATAGAGCCGCGCCATCTCGGCAACGCCTTCCCGCTGCACCATCGGATCCGCCGCCGATTTGCTGGTCATCGTCTCGCCGATCATTTCCATGTCGACCCAGGGCGAGATGCACCAGCCGCAACCCGGCTGCGGCAGACCGGCCTCGCGGATCGCCACCATCGCCGCGACGACGAGCCCGCCGCCGGCGCTGTCGCCGGCGATCGCGATGCGGCCCGGCTTGACGCCGCGGGCCAAGAGATAGCGATACCCGGCAACCGCATCCTCGACCGGGGCGGGAAACGGGTGCTCAGGCGCCAGACGGTAATCGAGCGCCAACGCCCAGCATCCGGTGGCGCGGCCGGCCTCGCTGACGAGGTGCCGGTGGCTGTCGAGCGAACCGATCACGTACCCGCCGCCATGTACATAGAGGAGCGCCCCATCACGGCTGTCCCGCGGCGTCGAAGTCCACTCGGCGCGCACGCCGTTGGCCGTCACCGGCTCGACCGTGACATCGACGGCGACCCCGTATTCGAGGCTGCGCGCATCGAAGTCGCGCCGGCGCTGCCGGTAATCAGTGGAGCGCGGCATGCTCGCCAGCTTTGCTCGCAATGCCATGATTTCTGGATCGGCCATCGGTTCTCTCCTCGTCGCTGGGGTACTATTGCGCCGCTGCCGCGGCAGTCTGCTGCGGTTCCGGATTGAGCTCGCGCAGCCGCGGCATGACCTCTTTCCCGAACAATGTTATGTTCGCTACCGTATCGGCGTGGTCGAGAAAGCCCCCCTGGCCGAAGAACAACAGGTGGCCAAAGCCGCCGACCCGGTCGTTGAGCGCCTTGATCTGGTCGTAGACGTCGTCGGGCGTCCCGGCAAAGCAGGTGGCGCTCTCCATCAGTTGCTCGAGGGTGGCGGTGGTGTGTTCGACCGGGTTGCCGTGGCGGTCGCGGACAAACCCGCCGCGCTTACCGCCGGATTTCAGCATCGCGACGTTGGCGGCAAGCGAGTTGTAGCCCGGCGGGTTGGTGAACGGTTCGAGGACGACCGGCGCTGTGCGCACGTAATCAGCCGCCAGATTGGCGCGGCGGTACCCCTCCTCGCGCGTCGCCCCGACCCCGACGACGGCGGCATAGGCGAAGCGGTCGGGCCCGGCGGTCCAGCCCAATTCCTGCGCGCGCTTCCGATACGCCTCGAACATCGGCCCGGCGACCGCGCCGGACAAGAGCGTCCCGACGACGTGGCCGTGTTCGGCCGCCATCCTTCCGGTATCGACGCTGAGCCCGGTCATCCACACCGGCGGGGTCGGCTGCTGGTAGGGCCGCGGCCAGACGTTGACGTTGCGGTAATGGAAGAATTCGCCTTCCCAATTGAACGGGCCGTCGGTCGTCGACATCGCCTTCAGAATGAGGTCGTGCGCCTCCCAGTAGCGGCGCATCAGGTTGGCGGGGTTGCTGTTGGCCGGCGCGATCTCGTAGGGCGCGCCCTTGACCAGACCCATCTCCAGCCGCCCGCCCGACAGGACGTCGAGCCAGGCCATCTCCTCGGCGACCCGCACCGGGTCGGGGCGGTTGGCGATCGGCGTCCCAAGCGCCAGAAGGCGCGAGCGCTTCGTTTCGCGCGCGATGATCGCCAGCGCCATCGGCACCGATACCGTCAGGCAGGTCGAGGTGCTGTGGTGCTCGTTGACCATAATGTCGAGACCGACCTCGTCGCACAGCGCGAACTCGTCGAGGTAGCGATTGAGGAGGCCATGGCCGATCTGCGGATCGTAATTGGCGTTCGGCAGCACGACCCGGAGCGAGCCGCGCTTCAGCCCTTCTTCCCAAGCCGGGTGATAGGCCATCTCCGAGAAGTACCAGACGCGCATGGCTTTTCTCCCTAAGCGCCGGCGAACGCCAGGAGCCGGCTGGCGAAGGCCTCCGGCTGCTCCCAATGCGGGAAATGGCCGGCATCGGGAATGATCTCGATCGTGCTGCCGGGAATTTCCCGACGCCAGCCCTCGCCATAGGCCGGCGTGACAATCTCGTCCGCCGCGCCCCACAACAGCAGCGTCGGCCGATCGATCCGGTGAAGCCAGCGCTTGAGGCGTGGGTTGTGCATGTAGGGCTTCCAGCCATAGAGCGCGAAGGCCTCGCGGCCGCGCACGATGTTGGCCAGCTCGCTTTCGGGAAGCGCGGTGAAATCGACTTCGCCCTTGGCCGGGTCAGCCCAGGCGAGTCTTAGATATTCGGCTCGCGTCACGGCATGCATGTCGGCGATGTCGCGCGCCTCGCGACCGCGCAGCTTGATGCCGAGCGGCGCCACCAGCGCGACGCGGGAAAACCGGGCGGTCGAGCGCACCATCATCTCGGCCGCGACCCAACCGCCAAGGCAGGCCCCGACCAGGACCGCGTCGTCGAGCCCGAGCTCGGCGGCCAGATCGAGATAGAGATAGGCGAGATCGTCGATCGAGCCTGCCCCGTCGATCAGCGGCGAGTTGCCATAGCCCGGGTGCCACGGCGCAATGACGCGATGGCGCCGCGCCAGGAGATCGAGCCATGGAAGCTCGGGCATCAGCCCCTCGCCGGCGTGGAGGAACAACAGCGGCCGGCCTTCGCCGCGCTCCTCCAGCTCAAGCGTTGTCCCGGCGATGGATATTGTTCGTGTCATCGCATCCTTCCGATGCCGGGGGCCGGGATGACAATTAACGTGGCCGGCGTCAGATCACGCCGGCAGGTTATAGCCGATCGCGGCTTCGGCCTCCAAAGTGCGCTGCACGGCCGGGCGGGTCATCATCCGGTCGTAATGGGCCGACAGGTTTGGGTACGTGCCGGGCGCGATGTCGAGCGTCGTCGCGAAACGCCAATAGAGCCGGAACAGGTGGATGTCAGCGATCGAATAGCGGTCGACCGTCCAATCGTTCGGACCCAACCTCGGTTCGGCCAGGGCGAACACCTCGCGCCAGCGCCCCTCCCCGATGCGGCGGGCCGGGTGGATGGTCGAGGCGATGAACGACATCCACGAAATGACCCGCGCCTCGGCCTCGATGTCGCCGAGCTGCGGCAGGAGCCCGGCCTCGGGATAGCGCCGCGCCAGGTACCACAGCGTCCCCGCCACCTCGGTCAGCGGCCGCCCGTCGATCATCAAGGTCGGCACCTTGCCTTCCGGGTTGATCGCGAGATAGCCGGGCGCGCGGTGCGCATTCTCATGCAGCGGCGTCAGCTTTACCTCGAACGGCACGCCGATCTCATGAAGCGCGAGGTGCGTCGCCATCGAGCTGGAGCCCGGTGAGAAATAGAGGGTCAGCATGACCGCTCGCCTGCGCTCAGCCGCGCAGCTGGCGGATGTGGCCGGCCCAGTGGTCGAGCACCGGCAAGAGCTGGTCGCGGGTTTCCGACATCAGCGTGACGTTGACGGCGTCGACCCCGATATCGCGGAACCGCTTCAGCTTATCGGCATCGTCAGGCGCGCCGCCGAGCCGCAGCGACAGCGACTTGGGATCGCGCCCAGCCTCCTGCGCCATCTTGCGGAACGCCGGCACATAGTCCTCGGGGTTGCCGCTCGACGCGTTTGGGTACCAGCCGTCGCCGTAGCGGCCGTGGTATTCCGGCTTCGCCTCAGTCCAGATCGCCTTCATCGCCTCGATCTGCTCGCGCATCTTTTGCATGCGGGTGGCGAAGGCGGTGCCGTGGTTCTCGATCTCCTCGGTGTTCCAGCCGCCGCCGATGCCGAACAGGAAGCGCCCGCCCGAGATCTGGTCGATCGAGGCCACCAACTTCGCCGTCTGGATCGTGTCACGCTGGATCACCAGGGCGATGCCGGTCGCGACCTTCAGTTTTTTCGTCGCGCAGGCCGCCGCGGTCAGTGTGATGAACGGGTCCATCACGTCGTAATAGCGCTTGTGCAGCTCGCCGCCGCCCGGCGCCGGCGTGCGCCGCGGCACCGGGATGTGTGAATGCTCGGCGGCCCAGACCGAGTCGAAGCCGCGTTCCTCGAGCGCGACGGCAAGCTCGCCCGCGGTGATCGAATAGTCGGTGAAAAAGATCGAAGCGCCGAATTCCATTTGAGCACCCTCCCGCGATCGTTTCCTGCCGACGTCATGCCGACGGCGGCATCGGTGTTTCAGCCCCGATGCTGTCATTGCGCGCGAAGCGAAGCAATCTCGATGGTAAGATGCGGGAGCGGCCCCGCAATTAATCGGAGGATTTCGGACATGCGATCAATCGTCGGCACCTGGAAACTGGTTGTGGCCGCCGCCCGGGACCGCGACGGCAAGCCCCTCCCCGCCCCTTACGGCGGGAAAGGCATGGGGCGCGTCGTGTTCAATACCGAGGGACGCATGATGGCCGTTAACTGCGACGGCCGGCCGCAACTGCCGCCCGGTGCTAGCCGGGGCTACAGCTCGTATTGCGGCAACTACACGTTTGACGGGTCGCGGCTCACCACCCGGGTCGACGCCTCATCGGACCCGGACCGCATCGGCAGCGATCAGATCCGCGAGGTCAGCTTTGACGGGGCTCGCATGATCCTGCGCCCGCCGCCGCGGCAGACCGCGGCAGGCGAGGAATTCCGCGAGCTGACCTGGGAGCGCATCGCCGAGGAATAGGGTCAGGCATCGCCGATCCGGTATGCCCGGACCGCCGTGTCATGGAACAGGGCGGCACGCTCGCCGGCCGCATACCCCTGGGAAAACCGCTTGAAGGCGTTGAACAGCACGTGGTGCGAGAACGACACCTTATCGACCGGGAAGTTGCTTTCGAACATGCAGCGCTCCGGGCCGAACTGCTCGATGCAGTAGCTCATCAGCGGCGCCACAGACGTCGCCAATTCCTCGGAACCGATCGGCTTCTCGCGGGCATGCCAGTCGAAGCCGAGGCGCGGCATGCCGATGCCGCCCAATTTGAGGTTGACATTGGGACACTCCGCCACGGCAGCGATGCCGCTTTTCCAGGCCGGCAATACCTCGGCGTCACGGTTGCCGTAGGGGCCGGTCCGGTTCAACCCGCCGATATGGTTGAGGATGATCGTCAGATCCGGCACCGTGCGAGCGAATGAGGCCAGCTCGGGGAGTTGCGGGAAGCACACGCCGGTGTCGAGCGACAGCCCCATCCGCGCCAGCACCTGCGCGCCGGCACGATATTCGGCGGTCGCCAGCACGCCCTCTTTTTCCCGGTTGCCGACCTCAGGGTGGCGATCCCAGGTGACGGTATGGCGGATGCCGCGGAAGCGGTTCGGGCTGGCTGCTTGCAGCGCCTCCAGCACCGGCTTCACCCCGTCTCCCAGTTTGAGATCGGCGTGGGCGATGATCGCCGACGCCGCCCGGCAGGGGCCATAAAGCCCGGTCGCGCTAGCGGCGGCCAATCCCTGGACAAATTCGACTTCGCCGACCGGGCGCAGTTCAGCCGGTCCGCCCGGCCGGTACATCGCCCGCGCCTCGATGAACACGGTCGAACGCACGGCGTGGCCGCAATTGACGTCGGCGGCCAACTCATGCAGCAGATAGCGCTGGTGGGGGATGCGCTCCAAGCGATGGTCCCAAAAATGATGATGGGGATCGCAGATCGCGATCTCCGGCTCCAATGTCGGTTCCTGGGTCAGGGCCAGCCAGTCATTTCCTCCGTACGGCATGATCGCACCTCATTTATGAAGGCCATTTTGATCGGTCATATTGCGAGCTCCCGACACTGCGCGCAACGGCGGCTGGCGCTTTTTGGCGGTGTACACTAAAAGAGGGCGGCGCCGCGGCACCTCACCGCCGAGATCTTGCATGCGACTGGTAATAGTCGACCAGAGTTTTGAAGGACTTTCCGGTCACCACGCCGATTATACCCTTTGCATCGCAAAAGAAGCCGCGAAGCACGCCCGGGTGACCGTCCTCGCCAACCAACGCTGCGAGGTCAAATCGTCCGACGAGGTCGAGATCCGGCCGAATTTTCGGCTGCCCTGGACACAGGCGCAACGCGCCCGCCCGCCCGTGCTCTACGACCCGACCGTCAGCTTCCCGGCATGGCCATTCCTCGCGGATTTGCGGCTGGGACTCGATCGGATTGACTTGTCGCCGCAGGACCATGTCTTTATCCATTCGATCGGTTTCACAGAGATCGAGGATCTTCTGACGTTTGCAATGACCTGCGAGCGCTCGCGGCTTCCGGTTTTCGACATCCTGCTGCGTCGCGACCTGGACGAGCTTAGTGACGACGCACCCGCTTTCCAACGTTTCGTGGCTTATTTGAAGGCCTTTGCCGGGCTGGGCTTCGCGCCCGAAGCTGCGCGGTTTTTCACCGATACCAAGGAGCTGAGCGAACACTACACGACAGTGACGGGCATCCCGTTCACGACACTGGGAATTGCGTTCGACCAGGAGGCAATGCGAAGCGCGCTGGCGGCTCGGCCCCCAAACCCCGCAGACGAACCGCTGATCGTCGGGTATCTCGGAGATGCCCGCCCGGAGAAGGGGTATCAGTTTCTTCCGAACCTCGCCGAGGCATTAATGCGGTCGCATTTGGCGAACGGGAATGCCCGGCTGCGTCTGCAATCAAATTTCCATCTGGTCGGCGGTGAAACCCCGGCGATGCCGGAAGCACGCCGCGCTCTGGAGCGGTTCGGACCGGCCGTCGAGCTAATTTACGAGCCGCTCGACCAGGACGAATATTACCGGCAGCTGGCCGCGATGGATATCATCGTCCTGCCGTATCTAAGCGAACGATATCGCAGGCGAAGCTCCGGGATTTTCGTGCAGGCCGCCGCCGCCGGTAAGGTCATCGTGGTTCCCAGCGGGACGACGATGGGGGCCGAGGCGCAGCGCTACGCGATGAAAAATTGCGTCTTTTACGACGCTCCAGAGGAATTGCCTGAGGCTGTCGCGCGGGCCGTCGATCGCCACGACAGTCTGCGAGCGACGAGTTATCTGGACCGGTGGTGCGCGGCGAATTCACCGGCCGCACTCGTCGCGACAATCCTTAGCGGGTCTGGCGAAGCCGGTGACGCGATGCGGGGGAACGCCAGTCCACTTGTGCTGCATGTCATCGATGGCCTGAGCATGCACTTCCAGACCCCGACTGCGCTACATCAATACACGCAGAGCCGTTTTCTGCAGGCCGCCGGATATCGGGTGGCAACGGTTTTTTTGGTGCGATCCTTTCCGTCCGACAACGATCTGGCGGCATGGATCGACCGGAATCACCGTTACTGGTTCGCCACCGGATGCGCGTTTTCCTGGCTCGTATATTTTGCCCAACTACCCAATACACAGCGACCCCGATCGTTGCAATGCGAGCTGGGCAATAGCGAGAGGCTGTCCGTGCCCGAGACGCTTCGTGGGCTCATCGGCTCGGGAGCGGTCGACGTCATCTGGGCCAATGACGTGACGACCGTACCGTTCCTCCGCTCGTTCGCCGCTCTCCAGCGTGTACCGATCCTTTGCGACGCACACGCGCTGCGGAGTTTCCAGTTCGCCGCGGAAGACCAGCGCGCTGTCGATGAGGACGAGCTGGCTTTGGAATTGTCTGTGCTCGCCGATTGCGATCTGGTGAACTCCCCGAGCGGCAGTGAAGGCCTGCTGATTGCAGGTAGGTTAGGGCCATCGCGGGTGACGAGTCTGGCACCGCCCATTCGCGAGGAGCCGCTCGCGCGGGAGGACATCGCGGGTTATTTCGACGGGCTTGCCGACGTTTTCGGCCGCCTGCTCGGCGACAAACCGAAGTGGAAATTCGTCGAGTGGGAAGGCGGCCCAAATCCTGCGCTGTCGCAACAAGACCTGACGCCGTCGGATCCGCGATCGATCCTTCTCGGGAATCGCGACGAGGCGATTACAATGGATTTGTCGGGCTCAATGCCCGGTCTCGGCTGGTACCCGACCGGACCGGGTGAAGAGGGCAGACATCGTTGGACCGGGCCGGAGCCGAGATTCACCCTGGAGCTCTTTTTGCCGGAGGGTCCCTGTCGCTGTTACATGGAACTACTTCCGAGCCAGGATCGCCCAGATACTTTTACGATTCGACTGAATGATAAGAATGTCTCTCACCTATCTTCAGCGAAAGATGGCAAGATACTTATCGAGTTTCCGATACCCGCGCGCGAAATCGCCAATCACTTGCAATTGGGTGTATTCGTTTTCCAGCACGGCTCTGTGTTCCGGCCGCCAGGTGTCGCGGACGAACGACTGCTTGGGTGCGCCGTGTGTTCGATACGTTTCGAGCGGCAGGAGCCTCAGCCGGAAGCTGTTCCGGCCGCACCTGATACAGAGGCCAGGAACCTCTCCAGCGAAGGATTTCTACAGCGGGGCCGCACCAAGAGCGAGGCGCCCGCCGTCCATGGGCGGGCATTGGTCATCGACGATTCGGTTCCCGAGCCCGATAAGGATGCCGGATCGAATGCGGTGTTGCAGCATATTCTGTCGTTACAGCGTCTCGGCTACCGGGTGAGCTTCATCCCGGCCGATAACATGGCGCGGATCGATCCCTATACCGCGGATCTTGAGCGGCACGGCGTCGAGTGTTTTCACCGACCCCGTTACACATCGGTCGGTGATGTCTTGCTGGAACAATCCACCCCATTCGATCTGGTGTATCTGCATCGGCACTCGAATGCGTTCAAATATGGCGGCGCGATCCGGAATCACTCGCCCGCGGCACGAGTCCTTTATAGCGTCGCCGATCTCCACTTCTTGCGTTTGCAGCGCCAGGCCGAGCTGGAAAACAATCCGGGCCTCCGCGAGCAGGCCGAGAAGCTGCGCCAGTCCGAGCTTGCGTTGCTGTCCGGCTCGGATTGCGCGATCGTCCATTCGAGTGCCGAAGCCGAGCTGCTGCGGCAACTGTCTCCCGGCATCGATGTGCATGTGATTCCCTGGACCGTCGAATTGCGCGACCCGCGGAAATTGACGGCAAACCGGCCAGGGCTGGCGTTTATCGGCGGGTACCGCCATCCGCCCAATGTCGACGCCGCGAAGTGGGCGGTGCATAAGATAATGCCGCTCTTGCGCGAGCAGATTCCCGGGGTCGAGTTGCTGCTCGTCGGCAGCCATATGCCGCAGGAAGTGGCCGCGCTCGCCACGAAGGACGTCGTGGCGGTCGGCTACGTGCCCTCGCTCGACGACATTTTCGGACGGATCCGATTGACGATCGCGCCGTTGCGGTATGGCGCCGGGCTGAAGGGCAAGGTCCTCGACAGCATGGCCGCCGGGATCCCGTGCGTGATGACGACGATCGCGGCCGAGGGGCTGAATCTGCCGGACGAACTGCAATCGCTCGTTGCCGACGAGCCCAGCGAGATCGCGGAAAGGACCGGCGCGCTCTGTCGCGACGAGAACCGATATGGCCGCACCGTCGAGGCGGTCCGGGCTTATGTCCGCGCCAATTACTCGTCTCAGCGGATCGATTTGCTGATCCGGGAGGCGTGCGGGCTGCCGCTTGAACCGACCGCGCCGGCTTTGTTGGCAAAGCCCGTCGGGCACACAATGGTAGGGTAGGGCAACGGGTTCAGCTGATTATGCCGACATGCCGCGTCTGCCGGGGTGACCGGCTCGAGGAATTCCTCGACCTTGGCGATCAACCGCACTGCAACAGCCTCTTGCTGCCGGAAGCGCTCGGCCGCGAGGAGCCGCGTTATCCGCTGCGGGTCTGGTACTGCGCCGATTGCACGACGGTGCAGATCGATCACACTGTGCCAAAGGAACAAATGTTCGGCGAATATTTGTACGTATCGGGGACCACCGAAACGCTGCGCCGGCACTTTCAGGCCAGCGCCGATCGGCTGGTCGAGCGGTTGCAGCTCAAGCCCAACGACCTTGTTGTCGATATCGGCTCGAACGACGGGACCTGGCTCAAATGCTACGAGCGCTGGCGGCTGCGCGCGGTCGGCGTCGAACCCGCCCGCAATCTGGCGCGACAGGCAAACGCGGGCGGTCTCGCTACGATCAACAAATTCTTCGATGCGGACACGGCGCGCGAGATCATTGCCACAAGCGGGCGGCCGCGCCTGGTGACTGCTGCGGGGGTCTTCTTTCATCTTGAGGAGCTGCACGGCGCGACGGAAGGCGTTCGCCTCTTGATCGAGGAGGGCGGTAGCTTTTGCGTGCAGGCGATCTATCTCGGGGAAATTCTCCGAAACACCGAATTCGACAACATCTACCACGAACATCTCACCTACTGGACGGTAGGCTCGATCGGGCGGCTGTTCGCGCGTTACGGGCTGGAGATCTACGATGTGGATCTATTGCCGATCCACGGCGGCTCGCTCGAGTTGCTGGTGGGAGTCGCCGGGGCGCACCGGGTCGAGGAGTCGGTCGGGCGCTTTCTTGCCGATGAGAAGGCGCGCGGTTTCGACCAGATCGCCACCTACCGCGCCTTCGCCGATCGGGTCTGGCAGATCCGCGACAAGCTGTTGATGATCCTTTCGGACTTCAAGCAGCGCGGGAAGACCGTCTACGCATTCGGCGCTCCGGCAAAGGGCGCCACGACCTTGAACTCCTTTGGCATCACCCGCGATCTGGTTCCCCTCGCGGTCGAACGCAATCCGCTCAAGATCGGCAAGATCATTCCCGGCGCGCGGATCCCGATCGTCGATGAGGAGAGCACTCCGGCGCCCGACGCCTTTCTGATTCTGCCGTGGAATTTCCTGCCCGAGTTCCTACGCAAGAAGCGTAGCTACCTTATCGATGGCGGCGCGTTCATTGTCCCCGTGCCCGACCCCGTCGTGATCAACGCGGCCAATTATGACCAATACGCGGGTTGATCGGGCCCCTACCTCAGACCGTCACGCCCTGCCGCAAACCGTAATCGTGGTTGGCGCGAGCGGGTTCATCGGCCGCAACCTCGTTCGTCGGCTGAAGGCCGAGGTCGCTCGCATCCTTCCCGTCAGCGCCTCCGCATCGGCGGTCGACGGCATCCCCGGGCTGCGCCTCGGCGATCTCGCAAATGTCGAGATCGGGCCCGATGCGGCATTGGTTGATGTTGCGGCATACCGCTACGACGCCGCTCGCTTTGCCACCGCGCAGGCGGAGATCCTGGTGCGCAACGTGGAGATCGCCGGGCACGTTTACGAACTCTGCGCGCGCCGGGGCATCACAGAAATCCGCTCCGCAAGCAGTATCGCGGTGTACCCCGCCGCCGAGACGGAATTTGATGACGGCTCGCCGATCGACCTCAACAGCGAACCGCACGAAAGCGAGTCGATGTATGCGTGGTCAAAGCGGATCGGCGAGATCTATGCCGGGCTGTTTGCTCGCCACTACGATATCAACACAATCGCCTTCCGGCTGACCAACCCGTTCGGACCCGACGACAGCCTCGACGAAGCGAAGGCGCATGTCATCCCGGCCTTCATCATCCGGGCCTTGACCGGATCGGGCCCGTTCGCGATCCGCGGCAATCCGCAGGCGAGCCGCGATTTCATCTACGTCGGCGACGTCTGCGAGGTGATCTGTCGTAGCCTTGCGGTTCGGGGACAGCGCGGTCAGTACAATCTAGGCAGCGGCGAGAATGTGACGATCGACCAGCTCGCGAAGACAATCTTGCGGCTGGTCGGGCGGGAGGCGGAGATCGTTGCGTCGGGCTCCACCGGCAGCCCCGTTGCCGAGCGGCGCTGCCGCAATCACCGAGTCCGCGCCGATTTCCGGATCGAGCGCTTTACCTCGCTGGAGGAGGGGCTGGTTGCAACGATCGAGTGGTATCGCGATGCCTGCCGCCGGTGAATTGAGCCTGATCGTTGGCGGCGACGGCTTTCTCGGCCGCAACCTGCAAGCGTATTTCAGCGCGCAGGGACTGCCTTTTGTCGCGTTGCGACGAGACGCAGGAGACCTGCGCGATCGCCCGACGGTATTGCGGCTTTTCGGAGAATTGCCGCCGGTCGGCCGCATATTTCACGTCGCGACGTTCCAGCGCACCGGGCCGCGCCAATACGAGATCCCGGCCGACCTGCTCGACACCAATATGCGCATCCATCTCAACGTGCTCGAAGCCTGGGCGCGGCATCATCCGCAGGCCAAGCTGATATCGGCCGGCAGTTCTTGCGCGTACCCGGAGCACGCCGAGCCAATCCCAGAGCCGATGTTTCAGGCGGGCCCGCTGCACGATTCGGTCCGTGCCTATGGGTTGGCAAAACAGGCGCTGGCGGTAGGCTGCGAGGTCTATGGCACGCAATACGGTCTCAAATGGCTGCATTGCATCCTCGCCACGATGTTCGGGCCGTTCGACCATCTGGAGCCCGACCGTTCGCATTTCATCGGCGGCATGGCGGCCCGCGCGATCCGCGAGCAGCAGGAAGGACGGTCGAGCTTTACCGTCTGGGGAAGCCCGGACACGATCCGCGAATGTCTTTATGTCGATGATCAGATAGCGGCCGTGCTCGCAGCCGATGGCCGGTTCGAGAACACCATCCTCAATTGCGGCGCGAACGCCCCTCTGTCGATCGGCGAGGTCGCGCAGGCGATCCTCGGCGCGCTCGACTGGGAGGCAGAGATTGTCTATCCGGAAGACACGTTCCGCGGGACACCGATGAAGGTGCTCGACAGCACGCGCTTTTTGGACGCCACCGGATGGCGCCCGCGCATCGGGCTCGAGGAAGGATTACGCCGTCTCGTTCGCGATTTGCGAGCACGCCCGGACGGCTTTGCCGCGGCGGGCATCGGTAGATAACCGGCCGCAGCTCGCGCCGGTCAGCGGCCGCGGCTCCGGCGCACATCTGTCCGCATCCTTCGCGGGCGAGTCTGGTGGCGGATTTCGTCGGTATGGGCCTCACCCAGCGGCGCGAGGGCGGCGTCGCCCGCAAGTTCGGGCTGCAAATGGATGAGAGGCGCATCCAGCGCGGGCAGGTGACTGGCGCTTGCGCCGTCGGCGAAGCCGAAATCACGAGCCACGACGATCTGATCGTTCCCGGGGTCCGGGTACGGCGCTCCATCGTCGAAGGGGACGGCAGCGGCCTCGGCCGGCAACGGAGAAAGCGAAATCGATCGCACAGCGAAGCCGAGCCGCCGGGCATCGCCCGCCCCATCCTCGGCCGGCGAATACACGGACTTATGGCGAAAGACGATCTGGCAGAAATCGGCAGGGGACTGGGCCACCCCACCCGGTATCGGGAACCGCAAATGAACCGCTCCGTCCTCGCGTTCTTGGTGATAGTACCCGATTTCGACGTCATTCACCGTCACGGAAAACCCATCGAATACGCGAGCCCGTACCGGGGCGAACACCATGTCGCAGAAATACGTGCGGCCTGGCGAAAGCAATACTTCGAGATCGAACCTGGGCTCCGGTCCGGTCCACCGGAACCAGCTTTCCCCGACATGCTCGGGTTCATACCAACCGCGGCCCCCGATCGGCTTGGATAGGTCTATCTCGAACGTGGAATCTCCGGCCGGTGCCGCCGGGATCGACAGGGCGTCGCCGCGCAATTGTCCGGCAATCTCAAATTCGGCGTGCGCCTCCGCAAATCCGATTTTCGTCTCGTCCGGGCTGATCATTGCATCGGAGGTTGCGTAATGCGGCGCCGGCGCTCGCCGTGTCGTACTCGGCCACAGCAAATGATGCTGGTGCCAGCGATTGTCGTTCATCGCCGCGTATCGAGCCGGCAAGCCCAACAGCTTGTGTACGGCGTTCGCCTGCGCAATCCCGAACCACACATGCTCGAGCGTGCTGCCGATGACATCCAGACCTTTCGCCGCTCGGCAGAATTCGGGGTTCGCCAGGTTATCCAACCGCTCGTAGGCGAGGCGCAAGCCAAGCAGGTTCGCTACGAAATGCTCTATTTTGGTGAAAGCCTCCGGGCGGTACTGCTTCAGGTATTGCGCGACACTCCAGGCATAATCGATATCGGTGCAGACCCGGTCCATATAGCTCTTCTTGTAGTGCAAAGCCCGGCGGAATTGCCGGATACAATCCTCCGGGTCTCGGGTCTCGAACGCATACCGGACGCCGGCGACAGTGCGGTGAAGGTACCAGGCACAAAGATCCTCGAGTTCCGCAGTGGGGCTTTGCGTCGTCCGCGCTTCCGGATAGTTGAGGAAGGTTCCGAGTGTCTCGGGCAGCGTCTCGACCCGGATAAAGGGCAATGCCCGATTTTTGAACTCGGTGTCGCCCGCGGCACGAAAACTGTCGTCATAGAAGCCGACGCGGTCGTGGATCGTCTTGCGGTAGAGGGCGCCCACATAGCTGATGTAACAGCACTCGAGATAATGGTCGTGCTGGCTGGCGAACCGGCGATCGTACGCCATGACGTCACGCACGTAGGACCCGGTCTCGTTGACCTCGGTGATCAGCGCGCTGCCCTGGACCCAGTCGATGTCGCGCCGGCGATCGAGAAACTCGGCCATCTGGGCCAGACTGCCGGGACGGTCCGCCTCGTCGACGCCGAGAAACGCGAGATACTCCCCGCGTGCGGCGGCGATGCCGCGGTTCCACGCCCGCTGGATCGTCTCACGCTCGTGCGAGCGCATATAGAGCGCGCCAATCCCCCGAGTTGCCGCCAACTCCAGCCGCTCGGGCAGCGCCCTTCCGGTATCGTCAGCGGAAGCGCTATCGACAAAGATGAACTCGGTGATCGACTTTTCTTCTTTGGTGAAGCGTTCAAGCCCGCTGACGAAGGTATCGATCTTGGCGGCCCCGTTATACACCGACACGATGACGGAAATTTTTGGCGTCGCCGGCCGATTTATCTCGATGAAAGCGGCCGTCTCCCCGCCGGGTGGCGAGGAAAACCGATGCCGGCGCTCGCTGAGATATGCATAAATCTCATCATCGTCGTTGCGGTAGAGCATCCCCGCGGCGTTCGCGGCTTCGGAAAAACCGTTCGCCGCGAGAATCGCCTGAACGTCCTTCAGGACATCGCGAGGAATGGCGCCGGCGAGGCGCATCACGCGCAGCCAATAAGTCGCATAGAGCAGATCGTTGCCGCGCGAGCGCTCCCACTCGGCCATCAGCCGGTAAATGTTGGCGCGGCCGCCGCCGAACACATAGCCCCTCAATCGTTCCAGGGCGTGGTCGACCGCGCCCCAGCGATCGCCGCCAGATCCCGCCAGCGTTTCCTGCCATACCCCGATGACATCGAGTGCCCGCGAAAATTCAGCCTCGGCGAGGTGCGGCTCGACCGTGTCGCAGCCGTAGGTCGACATCACCGCGCGGCACCGCTCGACCGCGCTCGCGGCGGAGGCACGCTCGACGCGCTGCAGAAAACCGGCGCTCAGCCACTCGGAAAGGCCTCGAAACCGCTGCCCAACAGTCGCGCGGGCCGTGGGGTCGGGTCGTTTCTCGCTGTCGTAGATCCGGCCGAGTGTTACGCCGTAATCACCCGCTTTGGCGGTCGCCAGATATTCGCTCAAGGCGGCGCGAGCCGCGTCATAGTTTGTCAGCAGCGCCAGGATTTCGTCGTACGAGCTCAGCAAATTGTCAGGGTCGATCTTGACGTAGGGTATCCCCGGATAGACCGTGTCGAGGAAGTCGCAAACGCCGCAGCGCGTGCTGACAACCGCCGGACATCCGCTCAGCAGGGCCTCGATGGCGACGAGGTTGAAGGTGTCGCGGCGGGACGGCAGGACCACGACCATCCGATCGTCGCGCATTCGCTCGATGATGCGGCCGGCATCGACCACCTCATTGATGATGTCGAGCGAGCGGAAGCGCGCCAGGCGCCGCAGCGCTTCCATCGAATCGGCGCCATGCAGCTGAACGGCCGGGCCATATAGCCGAACCTCCCCGAACGCATCGCGCGGCAGCTGCGAGCATAATTCGAGGAAGAGGTCGGGTCCTTTCCACTTCTCCTGGCGGCCGATGAAGCAAAGATCCGGAGCGGCGTCGCGCATCGGCGCGCGGGCGGCGCGTTGCCGCGCTGCCGGTACGACATCATAGATTTTCGAAATGTCGAGCAACTGGGCCGGCGGCCCGCAGGCCTCTTCCCAATCGGCTATGTACTGTCGTCCGATGCCATAACGGATATCGCAGTAGCGATACAGCAGCTCTTCATGCTCGATCAGCGACGACAGGTCGCCGGGTTCCCCCCAGTTGTCGCGTATCCCCATCGACAGGGCACCGTGCATCGACAGGGCCACCCGGCCGAAAGCGACCCCGAAATACCTCAAGCACTCGGGAAAATAGACGCCCAGCGGCAGGAAATCCGGAATGTCCACGACATCGAACCGAACCGCCGGCACGCTGGCCGCCAGATCGAGGAGCAGCGCGAGTTCATCCGGGTGACGCTTGAGCGGCTCGGCGGGATCGCCACCCTGCATCTCATCCAGGCGAAATTCGCGGGACTGCCGCCGGTGCACGTCGGTCGCCTGGACAAAATGAGCATTTTGCGGCAAACCCGCGCTCGCTCCGGCGTCGCCGAAGCAATAAAAGTCGATGGTCGGATTGTTCAGGATCAGATTTGCGTAAAAACGCTGACCGCCCCCGATCTGGTTAAAGATGCCGGGACATGCCAAAAGAACGTTCATCAGGTTCCTCGCGGGGACGACCGGAAGACGTGCGCTAAGGCGCCGCCTCGCCCTTAGCTTCGCACGCTCGGAATACAATGGTAGGCAAATATGTCAAATCCGTAAAGTCGCGGATTGCCGCAACGTCCCCGCACCCCGCTGCAGCCCGGAGCGATAAGACGCCCGGCGGGGCGTTTTCGGCGGGGCTAAGGTAGCGACGGCTCTGGGTCGTCGCGCATCAAGAGCACGAACATCGGCTCGGTTGCCAAAGGGGCTAGTGGCGCCCAAACTTTGTTGCTGTTGTCCGGCGAAAGCGAGAGGGGGATCATGGCCCAGTCACAGCGAGCATCCGGTCGCTCAACGGCATCAGAGGTCCAAATGGCGCTGGATGGCGATATCCGCCAGGACGGTCTTTACGAAAAGTTGGTCTTTATTGTCGGAAATGCCCGCTCCGGGACGACGATTGTTGCCAATATATTGAACTTGTCGGAAAAAATTTATTTGATGGAAGAAGCCAATTTGTTCATTCACTTGACGCGCCCCGCATTCCCCCATTGGTTTAACGCCATGCATCACGACCTGGGCCATCCGCCACGCAAGGGAAGATATGTTCCACCCTTTCAGGGTGACGACCAGACCGGCTTGGTGACGCTTCGGCGCCTCGCCCGTGATTATGACTTCGTCGGTGACAAAGTAGCGTTCGTTCCTGGCGGGACGTTCGATGGCAGGTCGCAGCAGCGATATTTTTTTGAGGAGCACGCCAAATTTTTTGGCGGTTGCCGCTATATTTTGACGATGCGCAACCCGCATGAGAGCCTGCTGTCGATGCATCGAATGTTTCCTGCCACGACACTGTCAGGCCTACTCCGGTGCTGGTTAGAATCGCTGCGGTATGGGTGTATTTGTTTCACGTCGTTTAAACGATGTCGGATGATCTTTAGCGAAAGCGTCGGCCCTGACGCGTTTTCCGCAATCGGCGAGTTCATGGGTCTCGAGTTATCGGTGCCGAAGGAGTTTTTTTCCGAAAGATCGCGCCAGACATCGGCGGCCGCCGCCTTCGATTTCGGACGGGAGCACAATGCCGAGATCGGCACGGTACTTGGCGGGTGTGATGTGATTTATCGCGACTTGCGCAACATGTTCTCACCGGAGACTTTGCGGTATCGAGCGCCGGAACAACCGTTTGGACTGATCGGCGCCACGATTGAGCGAATCGAGGCACTTCAGGCTCGTCTCGATGAGGCGGCGGCAGCCACCTGACCCATAGTGAGGCGTCGGCAACCAATTGACGGTGCTCAGCCCGGGGGGCTAGGGCAAGTTGCGGTCAGAACGTGCGGCATCATGACAATCTCGTAGCCATGGGACACTAGAAGTTCCTTCACCTTTGCTTCGGTCGTCCCTTCTCCGAATGGGTCTTTATGTATATCGATCGCGAAACTTGGGCGGGATTCCGAAATCAACTTGAGACCGCCCTCAAGCACGTGGAACTCGAACCCTTCCACATCGATCTTTATCACCACCGGGCGACCTAAGATCTCATCTCCGACAAAAGCGTCGAGCGTTGTGGCCGGGACCTCGAATTGCGTTGCCCGTGAATCGTCGATTTGGCCCGAGTAGATTGCCGATGCTTCCGGGAGAAAGGGGACCGCGCCGGTTTCGTCGTACGGGTATTCGGCAAATTTGACGGTTCCAACCTCATTCGACACCACCTTCGGCACGATCTCGACGCCCTCAAGCCCGTTGCGCTGCAATGTGGCGACCAACAGCGAGCGCGCCTTGCGAGCCGGCTCAAACGCGATAATCCGCGCATTATTCCCGAATTTCGCTACCATCGGGATGGTTATCGCGCCCGTCGCCGCTCCGACATCAATGAAAGTGCCGCCCGGCGCCATTTGCGAGATCATCCATTCCATGTGAGCCGTCTCGACAAGTACACGCACGCCAGCCGACCTAGACGCATGTACGCAATGGATCATCGTGCGCAGGGTGTCGCGTGGTATGAGGGCGCGAACACCGTTGAAATCCGTAACGAAATAGGCCTCGTCCGTCGAATTCATAACGACGTGCCGGGTGCTGAAAGTCCATGCTTGCAGGCAGGCGTCTTGCGATTGCCGCAACTTCTCTCGTAGCTGCTCGATCTCCCGCTGAGCCGTTTCAAGCCCTGACATCCGGGTCTCCCTCGGGGCCAAATGCCCGATCCCGCAACTCTAATGTATCCGTGGCACTTGGGAGAAGGACCGTATCAGCTTAGCCCCAGCTCCGCCGGCCGGTTGGCTGGGCATTTGTCGACGAGGTCGGTGGGCAGGTTGATCGCCGGCTCGCCAAGCCATCCCGCCCCCATGGCCTGAAAAATCGGCAAATCAGTTTCCGGTCTTCCCCAGGACCCTAATTGCACAACGCAATCGAAATCCTTCGGCACCAAAAGGTCAGACCGATAGGATAGCTCGATCCCGCGATCCCGCGCTTGATGATAAAGATAGGGCACACTTCCAATCTTTCCTAAAACCAGGATTTTCTTGAAGTTGTTAAGTATGAAATCGATATATTGCTTGCTGATCATCCAGGAGCAAAAATGCGGCTGATCGTCCATCTCGATGAAGCTGTCAAGCGTGCTGGGGCGCAAGGGCGCGCTGCGTGCGGCATCCCCCAGCGCACGCAGGAGTTCATCGTGGAAGTTTTCTTTATCGATACTTTCAAGACGCCAACGTGCCGCGATGCCGTCCGCATCCCCGTATCCGTGCACGTCCCACATCTCAGTGACTTGAGAAAAATCCTTGCTGTAGGCGACACGAACGATGGGAATCTGCAAGTAGCTGGTCAAATCGCCCAAGTGTCGGTTAGCGGTATCAACGTCAATCTCGTCTCCGTTAACGAGGCGGCAAGCTATCTCGTGGTGATTTTCGGTGTATTTCGCCCAGCGCACGCCGAGAAAGCGCGCCGCAGGATCGGCCTGAAAGTCGTGACTGATGGACGGATATACCATCCGATTGCTACTTTTAGGCCAAAACAGGTGGGCGATATCATCGACCAATAGAATACTGGCCGACTTTATCGTATCCAGCGCCGACAGGAGCGGAAGGTAAACTCCTTCCCTGCTGTCGCGGCACATAAAAAAATCCGTGAATATCAAATCCGACATCAAGATCGGCAGCGGAGGAACGCAAACATTGGTATATTGAACCGGCCTTCCAAAGGTTGCTGTCAAATCTTCAATCGCTGAAACGCCAAGCGCTCTGAATGGATTATTATCTCCGATTGAGACGATCCGCAGAACCTCTTTTTCGGCGGTAACACGACCGACTGGTTCCAGCAATGAGCGGACGGTAAGATCCTCCTCGATGCCACCGACCCGACCATACTTAGAGCAAATCAGTGAAAAGTTGACGAGACCCAAGGAGTCGAGCTGCTCGCTGATGGGGACATCCCAGCTTAGCCAGGGAAAATCCCGGGCGATTTCAGCCCGCATCGGCCCATCCGTGACCCCGCGCTCGGTGGCGAGTTTTGCGGCATGGCTTGATAGCGCACGCCAGTGATCGGCCGTCTTCCGACGGTTGATTTTACCAGACGAGGTCTTTGTGATGAACCGGGGCGGTACGAAAGCCGCGCGACCGGCCTCGTTGCCGGTCCGAGCAACAATTGCGCGAAGATTGTCAGCCTCTCGGTTCTTGTTCCAGAAGGCCGGGTCCTCGATCACGGAAATCGGAATCTCCGTAGCCAAGCCCTCATCGGCGTATGCGAACGTTGCGATCCGCCCGGCTGACTGCGGAACCGCTTCCCCGACGAGGAAATCGATATCGCTCAACATCGTCTTTCGTCCGGCGGTGATGATGATGTCCCGCTTGCGGCCACTGAGATAGATTTCGCCGTCGATGATGGCGCCAAGATCGCCGCTCGGATAGAAGCCCTCCTCGTCCACGATATCGTCGGAGCGTACGTATCTTTTGAGAGAATATGCGCTCCGAACAAACAGCTCGCCGTCCACGACCTTGACATCGGTGCCGGGGATCGGCGGACCGCAGCTAATCGCTTCGACACCGTCGATGACAGCTGGCTTGATGCCGACAGAATGGGTGACGGCGAAGACGTTCTCCGCCATCCCCCAGGAATTGGAGATATTTGTTGGGGACGTTCCCGTCGTCTCGATAAACCGTTCCATTGTCAGCCATCGAGTGGGCTCAGAGCACGAGATCCAGCGCCGGATGCTCGGTGCAGCTCTACCGCGGCGCGCCATCAGCTCGAACGCAAAATTCGGCATGTAGCATGTTGTCGCGTTGTGTTCGTCGATCAGATCCCAGAGCTGCTCCGGACGTCTTACCCATTCGATCGGGTCGATGAGCACCAGCTTGCACCCGATGATCCGGGGCATCAGGAATCCAGTTATGAACCCCATATCATGATAAAGCGGCAGCCAAGAAACAACGCAATCCTGCTCCGTCAGCCCTAAAATCTTGTTATATTCAAATATGTGCTTACGGATAGCCGGAAGGGTGAAGGTTATTCCTTTGCGGTGTCCGGTCGTTCCTGAGCTCAATTGAATAATTTCATTATTTCCTGCCAGACCGGCCGTCTCCAGCCTAAATTCCGGAGCAGAGAGATCATCGAGGCAAAGAGAGGCCACGTCGCACGACGGCCGACAATCGGAAGTAGCGCAAACCAGAAGGTCAATACTGATGGTTTTCACTGCAAACAGTATTTCGTCTTCCCAATAAACTCGGGAGAGCTTGGGAGTGGGATAATGCAGAATGACTGGCTTTTTACCCTCGTCGAGGCACGCTTGCCAAGCCTCAAGTAACGCGACGCTAGTTGGCGCAATCAAACCAATTACAGTTGCACTCGGATATCGCTCACGCATGACTAGACGCAACGCTATTCCGACACGCCCGGTAGATCCATCGTAGCGTTCTTCGTTTCCTGATTGGCTAACGATGATCATCGGTGATCGCCTCTAAGCCTTGATTTAATAAAAGGACACGCCTAGCTCGGCCCCGGTGACCTTTGTATCATGGACGGCTGGGCTAACAGGAGCAAGATCCATCATCAGGGGATTTGCATTTGGAATCCCGTTGACACGTAACGGGACCTGCTTTTAGGTGCGATAATGTCAACGACTCCCGATCACGACGATCTTCCCGAGCTATCCCGCCGCGTCGCACGACTGGCCGCCGAAGTTACGCGACTGACGGACGTGCGTGCGCGAGACTACTTTGGTTTTCATCATCCGCTAGACGCGCAGGAGAGCACGTATCCGCCGCGCTTCGACCCACCGGTGATCATCGATGGCGAGCCTTTGCCGTTACCCCCAGCGAGCCTGCGGCCGGGCTATTCACCGAACGACGACGCGCTGTATCTGAAATGGGGAAAATTCGATCACGACTTCATCCTGACCATTGCCGGTCGCTATCTTGAGCTGAAAAGGCCGTTGCGAATACTGGATTTTAGCTGCTTGTCGGGCCGCGTGCTGCGGCATTTCGAGACCGAGCGGCAAGTGGACGGCTGGCAGCCCCATGGTGTCGACGCTCAGGCCATGCTGATCGAGTGGCTACGGTCGTTCTGGCCGTCCGCTTATCATGTCTGCACGGCGAATGTGGTGGTGCCGGTATTGCCGTTCGAAGACAACTATTTCGACGTCGTCTATGGCATTTCCGCATTCACCCACATCAAATATCGGTGGGATGCATGGCTCTGCGAGCTCCGCCGCTGCTTGAAGCCGGGCGGGCTCTGCCTGCAGACCGTGCATTGCGAGGAGGCGTGGTCGCTGTTCGCGCGCGGCGACGCCGAATGGCAGATCACCGGGGTTCCGGACTATGTCCGCCAGCATCCGGAGATGGATGTCGACTACCTCCTCTTCAATAAATTGACGACGAGCAATACATTTTACAAACGCAGCGTCGTCGAGAAAATGTTTGGCCGCTACATGCCGGTGCGCGAGATTCTGGATCCGCCCGAATTCAGCTTTCAGCATTGGCTGGTGATGCAAAAGGACGGGCTGCGCCCGGACCTCCCGGCGGACAAGCTGGCGCCGGTCCGCGAAGCGCCGCCTGACGCTGCGGCGGACGGCGCGCCCGACAGCGTCAAATGATCTTTCTGTCCCTCAGATCCTCGATCTGCGCCGGGCTGTAGCCGAGTTCGGCGAGGGCCTCGTCATTGTGGCCGCCGAGTTCCGGGGCGAGCCCGACATGCGCCGGCGTTTCCGAGAAATGCCACGGCGAGCCATGGACTTTCAGCCGCTTGCCGTGCGTTGGGTAGTCGATTTCGGTGACGTATCCATTGGCCAGCACGTCGGGATCGTTGGAGGCTTCGAGCAGCGTGTTGATCGGCGCGGCGACGATGTCGGCGCCGCGCAGCCGCGCCACCCAATCGTCGCGCGGCCCCGTCGCGAACAGCTCATCGAGCATGCGCAGGAGGCTCGCGCGCTGTTCGTCCGATGCGATGATCACGCCGAGATCGCCAAAGCCGGCCTTTTCGAGCGCCTCGTAAAAGCCGAGCGCGGTCATCGCGTCGCGCCATTTGCGGCCGCCGTTCAGCTGGAACACCAAGGGCTTGCCGTCGCAATCGTTGAAGCTGGCGCTAAGGCCGGGGCGTTCTCTTGTGCCGGTAACGCGGGCCTGGCCGGTCACCGGGTCGCGGTTGCGCCACATCGCCGTCGTCAGGGTCCAGCCCATCAGGCGGATCTGGCCGCCGAGCAGCGAGCAATCGACCTTCTGCCCGATGCCGGTGGCGCGCGCATAGGTCAGCGCGGCGAGCGCACCGCCAAAGGCGAGGATCGCGCAGGTCTCGTCGGCGACCGAGACGATGCCGGTCCGCAGCTTCTGCCCGGGCATCGAATAGGCTTCGGCGATGCCGCCCAATGCCTGGGCCATCGAATCGGTCCCCGGCAGCCCGGCATTGGGGCCCTTGGGCCCATAGCCCGAAACCGACATGTAGACGAGCCGTGAGTTGACCCGCCGCAGTTCTTCGTAGCCGAAACCGTTCTTCTCCGCCGCGCCGGGTCGGAAATTCTGGCCGAAGATGTCGGCACGTCTGACCAGCTTCTTGAGGATCTCGCGGCCTTCCTCGGTTTTGAGGTTCAGCGTGACGCTCTTCACGCCGCGATTGTTGGTCTCGAAATAGGTGCTGGGCATGCCGGGCAGGACGGTCGAGCCGCGCGAATTGTCGCCGATTTCCGGCACCTCGATCTTGATGACCTCGGCCCCGAGATCGGCCATCAGCATATAGGGCACCGTGCCGGCCTGCGCGGTGGAGCAGGCGACGACCCGGACGCCGTGAAGCGGACCATGCGGCTTGGTCATCGCGAACGACCTCCCCTCTTGCTATCGAATTCGACTGGCATCATGACGTGTTCTCCGGTACCCGGCCCTCCGCTCGGATTATCGGCCACGTCAGACTCAAGGCACAAGCAGCGTGACCCCCGAGGATCCGCAAACCCCGCTCGCCGTCTTACGCCGCGTCTTCGGCTTTGCCAGCTTTCGAGGCCAGCAGCAGGAAATTATCGAGCATGTCGTCGCCGGCGGCGACGCGATCGTGCTGATGCCGACCGGCGGCGGCAAATCCTTGTGCTATCAGCTGCCGGCGCTGTTGCGTCCCGGGCTTGGCGTCGTCGTCTCGCCACTGATCGCGCTGATGAAGGACCAGGTCGACGCCTTGCGCCAAGCCGGGGTGCGCGCCGCCGCGCTCAATTCCGGGCTGCCGCCGGGCGAGTCCGGCATGATCGAGCGCGCGGTCCGCGAAGGTGCGCTCGATCTGTTGTACGTGTCTCCCGAGCGGCTGATGATGCCGCACTGCCTCGACATGCTGCGGCGCTGCCGCATCGCGCTGTTTGCGATAGACGAAGCGCATTGCATCTCGCAATGGGGCCACGATTTTCGCCGCGATTACCAGACGCTCGGCATCCTCAAAGAGAATTTTCCCGAGACGCCGCTGATCGCGCTGACGGCGACCGCCGACGGCCCGACCCGTCGCGACATCGCCGAACGGCTGCATCTGGCCGCGGCGCCCCTCTTCGCGGCAGGCTACGACCGCCCGAACCTGTTCTACCGAGTCGTGGCCAAGCACAATGCCCGCGAAGACCTGCTGCGGTTTCTCAACGACGAGCATCCGGGCGACGCCGGCATCGTCTATTGCCTGACCCGGCGGGCTGTCGAGGAGACCGCATCCTGGCTCAGCGAGCGCGGGCGCGAGGCGTTGGCCTACCATGCCGGCCTGCCGCCGGAGACGCGCGGACGCCACCAGACCCGCTTTCTGCGCGAAGAAGGCATCATCATCGTCGCCACCGTCGCTTTCGGCATGGGGATCGACAAGCCCAACGTCCGCTTTGTCGCGCATCTCGACGCGCCGAAAAACCTCGAAGCCTATTACCAGGAGACTGGCCGGGCCGGGCGCGACGGGCTCCCGTCGGATGCGTGGATGAGCTATGGCATCGCCGATGTGATGAACCTGCTGCGCCTGATGGAGGCGAGCGACATCAACGAGCGCCAGCGCCGGATCGAGCGCCAGAAAATCGAGGCGCTGATCGGCTTTTGCGAGACCGTTTCGTGCCGCCGCCAGGCGCTCCTCGGCTATTTCGGCGAGCCCGATCATCCGCCCTGCGGCAATTGCGACAATTGCCGCAGCCCGGTCGCGAGCTGGGACGGCACGGTGGCGGCCCAGAAGGCGCTGTCCGCGGTGTACCGCACCGGCCAACGGTTTGGCGCGCATCATCTCGTCGACGTGCTGACCGGCAACGCGACCGAGCGCATCCGACGTTTCGGCCATGACCGGCTGAAGACGTTTGGCGTCGGGACCGAAATCGACAAAGGCGGGTGGCTCTCGGTGATCCGCCAGCTGATCGCACAGGGGCATTTGATGCCCGATCCCGAGGGGCATGGGGGGCTGGCGCTGACGCCGAGCGCGGCCGAGGTGCTGCGCGGCGCGCGCGAGCTGCGCTTCCGCTCCGAAATACCGCGCGAGCGCGCGACCCGGCGCAGGAGTCCGGCCAGGCGGGCCGGCGATGCGACGCTCGATCCCGCGGCGCAACCGCTATGGGCGGCGCTGCGCGCCTGGCGCCTCGAGGAAGCCCGCCGCCAGGAGCTGCCGCCCTATGTGATCTTCCACGACACGACGCTGATCGAGGTCGCCCGGCGGCGACCGGGCTCACTCGATGCGCTGGCCGACATCCCCGGGATCGGCCGCAGCAAGCTCGACCGCTACGGCGCCGCCCTGCTCGCGATCACCGCCGACGCCACGTAACCAACCGCTCAGCACTGCATCAGTTCGATGCTCACGCCATCCGGCGCCGCGACGTAGCACAACAAGCTGCCGCTCACGCCTTTCTTCAGTTCGACCGGGAAGCGCACGCCTTTCGCGCGCAGCTCATCGCAGAGCGCTTCGAGATTGCCCTGGTACAGAAAGCCAAAATGGTCGGTGCCCCACGCATCATGGCTGGAAAAATCCGCGTATTGCCGGATCGGCTTGGCGGCGGCCGGGGCTTCGCCCGGCCGCTGTCCGCGGATGAGGATCGTCATGCCGCCGAGCTCGACGAATATCTGCGGGGCGCCGCGAGCGACCGTGTCGGCGACGATCGTGGCGCCGAGCATCTCGACGTACCAATTGGCCGATCCATGCGGATCCTTGCTGATGATGTGGACGTGATCGAATTTGAATGCCGGATTGCTCACTCTTCCTTCTCCTCGTTTACCCTCATGGTCGGCTGTCGCGCCGGGCTACAGCAGCCCAAGGGCGACGAGCTCCACGCGCAATGCCCCCGGAGTCGTGAAATGGATCGGGTGAATGCCGAAGCCACGCGCGGCCGCCGCGTTGGCCTCGACATCGTCGATAAAGATTGCGCTCAGCGGGTCGATCGCGAAGCGCTCGAGCAGCACCTCGTAAATGCGCGGCTGCGGCTTGATCGCGCCGATCTCGCCGGAGACCACGATGCCGCGGAACCAGCCGAGGAAATCAAAACGCTCGCGCGCGAGCGTGAAGCCCTCGGCCGGCCAGTTGCTAAGCGCGTAAAGCGGCACCTCGCGATCGCGCAGCTCCTGCAGGACCTCGACCGTACCGGAGATCGGCCCGGCGATCATTTCACCTTGTCGCATCCCAAAGGCGTCGATCAGGTCGGCTTTGTCGGGGTGTAATTTCTTGAGGATCCGCGCGCCCTCGGCAAAGCTGCGGCCGGCATCGTGGTGGCGGTGCCATTCGCGCGTGCACACGTTTGCCAGAAAATGTTCCATCGCCGCCTCGTCATCGGCGAACAGCTTGCGGTAGAGATGCCGCGGATCCCAATCGATCAGCACGCCGCCGAGGTCGAACACCACGATGCTGCGGCCCGGCTCTGCCATCGGCCTCATTTCGCACCCCTTTTGCGGCGCACGATAACAACCAGCGCTTCGTCGTCGCAATCGCGCATTCCCGGAAGTAAGCTCACCGGACGAGACAACGGGGAGCGGGCGGGTGCGATGCTGGCCTCGATTTGGCTGCAAGTGGTCGGCGAACAGCGCGCGGCGCTGCAGAGCCTGATTGCTTCCCTGGCGGCAGAGCATGGGACCGTGCCGTTCGACCCGCATCTGACGGTCTGCGGCGGCCCGGATCTGGACCGGGCTCGTTGGGACGCCGTCGCCGATTATGTGAGGCGGAGCGCGGTCTTGCCGCTCACCGTGAGAAGGACCCGTATATCCTATTCAACGACGGTATGGTCGAGGGCCGTGATTATCGGTATCGAAGACGATCCGGCGATCACAGCCTTTCGCGAAGAGCTGAGCCGCATCGCCGGGGCGGCCATCCTGGCGCCCCCGCATATCAGCCTGCTCTATACGAGAGATGAGAGCGGGCAGCGCCTGAGTTGGGCCGCGAGCGAGACCCGGCTCAGGGCGATCGCCGAGGAATGCCCGGCGCGGGTCGAGCGGACCGAATTCGTACTCGGCAATCCCGTTGTCGTTGCACCCGATGGCGATTGGGCGAATATCAGGAGTTGGAAGGTGATGCGCAGCCTTTAAGGGAGGAAGCGATGATAGCGTCCAGTGGCATCGACCACATCGTGCTGCACGTCGACGATCCGCAAAAATCCAAGAAATTCTATACCGAAATTCTCGGTATGACGGTTTACCGCGATTCGGATAGACAGGTATTCATGCATGCCGGTCATCAGGGCGTCGCCCTCTTCAAGAAGGATGGTGCGGCGGCGCCAACGGGCGGCGACCTCAACCATCTAGCGCTCAATGTGGCCGGCGGCACGTATGAGTCGCTCAAGGCGGAGCTCGAAGGACGCGGCATCGCGGTCAGCGGCCGGCCGGGCGACGACCACTGCATCTATTTCAGCGACCCCGATGGACACCGCTTGCAGCTGATCTTCCGCCGGTGAGCAACAGCGACACTGGCGTGGCGCCGACCGCGCCGGTGATCGTTGTCGACGGGTTTCTGCCGCCGGACCTCGCGCTGGAGATGCGGCGTGACATCGAGACTCATTTCGCCAAACCGGAAGGGCACCGCGCCGAAACCCACCAGGTGTGGAACTACTGGTTCGTTCCGGACTCCTACACCTACTTGCGGACCGCTCCCGAGAAAGTCATCGAGCGCCCTCGCATCGAGGCCTTCCATAATGCGCTGCGGGACTGGTCGATCGCGATGTTGGGCATGGCGAGCGTGACCTGGCCCTATCTCAGTCTTTACGTCGGCGGATGCCGCCAGAACTGGCACAACGATTCGGTCAATGGTCGCTTCGGCTTCGTCTATTCGCTGACGCGGGACGAACGCCGCACGATCGGCGGCGAAACCCTGGTCCGGAAGGAGATCGATCCGTTTCGCGCGCATCTGACGAGGCCGGGAGCGGGCCGCGAGTTTTATCAGGTGATCGAGCCGCGGTTTAACCGCCTCGTCATCTTTGACGATCGGCTGCCGCACAGCGTCGAGCGGGTCGATGGCTCGATGGATCCCGTCGAAGGCCGGTTTGTCCTCCACGGGCATTTGAGCGAAGGCGGAACCATCATAGCGGGCGCGCTTTCGGAAGACATGATTGCCGGGCCGTTACTGGAAGTCCTGGGGCAGATCAGGGAGGAATGGTCGGCCGAGGTGGCACTCTACAATGGGCCCTTGATCCTCCGCTTGACGATCGCCGCCGGCGGTGCCCTCGCCGCGACTCAGGTGATGGTCGATCGGGTCATTCACCCGGACCCCGGGCATGTCGAGTGGGAGTCGCTGCGCGCGAAGCTGGTGGGGCGGTTCGAGCGGTTGAGGTTTCCGCCTGCCGGCGGCGAGACGGTGCTGATCCAGCCGCTGCTGTTCGGCGGTCCCTTCAGCCAATCCTGAGCGTTCGTTCACGGCTTACCCTGGAAATCCTTCGGCCGCAGCTTGGTGCGGTGATCGGGTGGCGTCGTGCCGAAGCGGGCTCCGCCCCTGAAATAATCCTTCTGCCATTTCTCGGCCTGCGCCTCGGATCCCGGTATTTTGAGGCGTTCGTTGAACAGCCGCCGGCTTTCGGCCCATTCCGCATACGCTTCGCTGACCTCCGGATCGGTATCCATCGCGCGGATCTCGGGCTCGACTTGTTCGACAAGACCGCGCTTCAGCGGAAAAATCATGCAGAACGGCTCGTCCCGGGCAAAGGCGATCGGCGTGTTCTTGCGGGTGAATTTCCAGTTCATCGTGAACGTGAAGGGCGACCAATCGGTCTCGATGATCCCGGTGAGCGGCTGAATGGCATCCTTGGGCTGATTGAACGGGCCGGTCGCCGCCAGATCGTAGCCCGGCTCGGTCCGGAACAGCGCGTTGACGTTAAAGGTCAAGACGCCAGAGCCGAAATGGCTGCTCGCAACCAGCGTGGTTCCCGGAGCGGTCCCCCGCACCTCGACCGCGTCTATGCCCGCCTCGCCGTTCCACCGCGCGACAAACGGCGCCGGGTTCAGGATCAGCCAGCCATGCGCATTGGCGATGTTGAGCGGCAGGCAGCGGTAGGCAAACCCGCTATTCGTGCGATCCATCCATTCGCGCTCCATCGGCGCGGGGATCAGCTTCGGCGGTTCACCCGAGGTGTGGTAACAGATCAGTCGCATCTGGCAACCGAAACCCTTTCTGCTAGGCGAGCACTTTGGCTGAAGATCGTGCGGCGTGATCGAGCGCAGATGCCTGACGCGCCAACGCGCGCCGCACACGCGCGATGACAAGGTCCCAATCATCTGGCTCTTTCTGGCGAAACAGCCGCAGGCTCGGGTACCACGGGCTGTCGTCGCGACCAAGCATCCAGCGCCAATCCGGCGCGAACGGCAGCAGCACCCAGGCCGGCCGGCCGAGCGCACCCGCCAGATGCACGACCGAGGTGTCGACCGCGACGACGAGGTCGAGATTGGCAATCGCGGCGGCGGTCTCGGCCAGATCGGTGAGATTTCGCGAGAGGTCGGTGATCGTCCCGCCGGGCAACCGAGCCATATCGCCGGCGCGCTCGCCGACCTGGAGGCTGAACCAGCGCAGGCCGGGCACCTTGAAGAGCGGCATCAGCCGATCGAACGGGAGGGAGCGCTTGCGATCGTCCTGGTGCACCGGATTGCCGGCCCAAACGACGCCGATCTTGAGCCCTATCCCCGCCGCCAGCTGGCGGCGCCACCGCGCAGCCGCCTCCGCCTCGGGGACGAGGTAAGCGATCGAACCCGGTAGCGTCGCGAGATCGGTGGCGAAGCGCTCGGGCAGGCTCAATAACGGGCAGTGAAAATCGAAGGGCGGCAGCGGACTCCCTGCCGGTACGACTTCCATCGTGCCCTGGAAGCCGGCGGCCAGACGCACCATCGCCGGCTGCAGTTCGAGCACGACGCGGGCACCGCGCGCTACGACCAGCGGGGCATAGCGCATGAACTGGATCGTGTCGCCGAGGCCCTGCTCGTGGTGCAGCAAGATGGTCTTCCCGATGAGGTCTTCGCCGGTCCATAGCGGTTGGGGCAGCTTGCGCAGTGCCGGCTTGCCCCATTGCCAGCGCCATTCGTATTCGCGCCAGCCATTGGCAAAATCCCCGGTCAGGAGCTGCGCGACACCGAGATTGAAATGGGCGCTGCCAAAATCGGGCCGATAGGCGATCGCGCGCCGATAATGCTCGATCGCTTCAGGCAAGCGCCCTTGCGCCCGATAAATCAGCCCTAGGTAGTTGTCGGCCTCGGCCATATTGGGGTTGAGCGCAAGGGCGCGGCGAAAACTTTCCGCCGCTTCGCCAAGCTGATCCTGGGCAAATTGCGCCGTTCCCAGCTTGCCGATCACGGTGGCATCAGCCGGTTTCAGCGCGGCCGCCTGACGCAGGCTCGCGACCGCCTCGTCGAACCGCTTCTGGTCCTGCAGCAGCCGACCCAGATTGGCGTGGGCATCGGCTAGGCCCGGATCGAGCGCGACCGCGCGGCGGAAGCTGTCGATCGCCTCGTCCGGTTTTCCGAGCGAGGACAGGGCAATGCCAAGATTGTTGTGGGTCCGAGCGTTATCCGGAGCCAGCTCGATCGAGCGGTGCAGCAACTCCGCTGCGCCGCGGTGGTTGGCGCGAGTCATCTCGGCGATGCCAGACAGATGCAGCGCACCGGCATGGTCCGGGTCGCGCTCGAGGATCGCCTTAGCAGCCGCCTCGGCCTGATCGAGCCGCCCGGCCGTGTAATGCGCCATTGCCGCCTTGTATTCCGCCGCCGGGCCGATGACCGGTGGCGCCCCTGACCGCGTCGAGGCGGCTCGGATGGCCAGGCCGTCGCGCACGCGGGCGATGACATCATCCCAATCGCCCGGGCGTGGCTGACGGAACAGCCGCACGCTCGGATACCACGGGCTGTCCTCGCGGCCGAGCAGCCAGCGCCAGTCCGGCGCGAAGGCAAGCATTGCCCAGACCGGTCGGCCCAGCGCGCCGGCGAGATGCACGACCGAGGTGTCGACCGCGATGACGAGGTCGAGATTGGCGATTGCGGCGGCGGTATCGGCGAAATCGGTCAGACCGCGCGACAGATCGACGATTGTGTCGGCCGGGAGCCGCGCGAGGTCGCCGGCGCGCTGGCCGACTTGCAGGCTGAACCACCGGATCCCGGGCAATTCAAAGAGCGGCATCAGCCGCTTCAGCTCGAGCGAGCGCTGGCTTTGGTTCTGGTGTTTCGCGTTGCCGGCCCAGACGAGACCGACCTTGAGCGCGGGTGCGTCGCCGATCTCGCCGCGCCAACGCGCGACCGCTTTCGCGTCGGGTGTGAGATAGGGCAGGTTTGCCGGGACCGACGCGAGATCGGTGCCGAAGCGCTCGGGCAGGCTCAATAGCGGACAGTGAAAATCGAAGGGCGGCAGCGCCTCGCCGGCGGCGACCACCTGCGCCGCGCCCTTGAGCGTCGCGGTGAGGCGCGCCAGCGGCGGCTGCACTTCTAGAATGACACGGGCGCCCTTTGCCGCCACCAGCGGCGCATAGCGCACGAACTGGATCGTGTCGCCGAAGCCCTGCTCGTAGTGCAGCAAAATCGTCTTGCCGGCGAGATCCTCCCCGGTCCACAGCGGCTGCGGCAGCTTGCGCGCCGGCCGGGCTTTCGATTGGTAGCGCCACTCGTATTCCCGCCACCCGTTCGTGAAATCGCCGGCAACCAGATACGCCAAGGCCATGTTGAGATGGAGATCGGCGTGGTCGGGCCTAAGCAATTCGCAGCGGTGATAACTGAGCAGCGCGCCGGCGATGCGGTTCTGCTTTTGCAGAGCGACGCCGAGATTGTTGTGCGCATCGGCATAATCGGGCTTCAGCGCCAGCGCCCGCTGGAAGCTCTCGGTCGCCTCGTCGTCACGCGACTGAGCGGCCAGGGCGTTGCCGAGACTGTTGTGGGCCTCGGCCCAATCCGGTTTCAGCTCCAGCGCCCGGCCATAGCTCGCCACTGCCTCGTCATTGCGTTCCAGCGCTCGCAAGGCCGAGGCGAGCCCAAAATGCGTCGGCGGCAAATCGGGCCTCAGTTCGGCCGCGCGCCGGTAGCTCGCGACTGCCCCCTCGAACTGCTTTTGCAGGGAGAGCGCATTGCCAAGCTGAAAGTGTGCGTCGAAGTAATCCGGCTTGGTGGCGATTGCCTGACGCAGGCTAGCGCCGGCCTCTTCAAACCGGTTTGCCCGCTGCAGCACCGACCCGAGATTGTAATGCGCCACAGCGAAACCGGGGCTGAGCTCGGCGGCTTTGCGCAAGCTCGCGATCGCCTCGTCCAGTCGTCCGAGGCCGGCAAGCGCTATTCCGAGATTGTTGTGTGCCTGCTCGGCGGTCGGGTCGAGCCGGATGGATTGGTCGAGGAGCTCGACCGCTCTCGGATGATCGCCCCGCTGAATCGCGGTTATTCCGAGCAGGTGAAGCGCACCGGCATGCAAGGGATGATGGGCTATCGCTTCCCTTGCGGCGGCCTCGGCGGCATCGAGCCGCCCGGCGCCATGATGGGCCAGGGCCGCCTCGAAGACGAGTTGTGGGTCCACTGCGGCAATCGGCGGCCCTGGCTGTGCCGCCGGGCTGGGCCGCCACTCCGGCACTGTCTGATTGACGCGCTCGGAGAGCGCCTGCCGGATCCGGACCAGGACGCTGTCCCAGTCGCCATGCCGAGCCTGGCGGAACAGTCGCATGCTCGGGTACCAGGGGCTGTCCTCGCGGTCTAGGAGCCACCGCCAATCCGGGGCGAAGGCCAACATCGCCCAGACTGGCCGGCCGAGTGCGCCGGCGAGATGCACCACCGCGGTATCGACCGCGATGACCAGATCCAGATTGGCGATCACGGCGGCGGTGTCGCCAAGATCGCCTAACTCGCTCGAAATATCCGCAACCATGCCGATCGGCAGCCGCGCGACATCCCCGGCGCGCTCGCCGACCTGGAGGCTGATCCAGCGGATCCCCGGGACTTCCAGGACCGGCAACAGCCGCTCGATCGCGAGCGAACGGATGCGGTCGTTCTTGTGCGAGCGGTTGCCGGCCCAGGCGATGCCGACCTTGAGGCGAGGCCCGTCGCCAAGCTTCAACCGCCAATGCGCAACCGCTTGGGGGTCGGGCGTCAGATAGGGCATTTCGGCCGGGATCGTGGCCAGATCGGTGCCGAAGCGGTCGGGCAGGCTGAGCATCGGACAGTGGAGATCGAAACGCGGGAGCGCCGCGCCCGCCGCGATTACCTCGGCCACGCCTTTCATTCCCGCGGCAAGGCGGGCGAGCGGCGGCTGGACTTCGAGGATGACGCGCCCGCCCCGGGCGGCCACTAACGGGGCATACCGCATGAACTGGACCGTATCGCCGAGGCCTTGCTCGCGATGCAGCAGAATGGTCTCGCCAGCGAGCTTCCCACCGTCCCAAATCGGCTGTTCGAAGCTTCGCGGCGTATGACGCTTGGTCCGCAGGCGCCATTCGTACCCGCGCCAGCCATTCGCGAGATCGCCCTGGACAAGCTGCGCCAGCGAGAGGTTCCAGTGCGCATCGGCAAAATCGGGGTTCACGGCGATGGCGCGGCGATAGCATTCGACCGCGCCGTCAACGTCATTGCGCGCCATCAGCGCGACGCCCATGTTGCAGTGCGCCGCAACATGATCCGGATGGCCGGCCAAAACCCGGCGATAGCTCGCGGCCGCCTCGTCGTGCCGGTCGAAGCCATTGAGCAGCGCGCCGAGATTGCACAGCGCATCGGCATGATCGGGCTGCAATTCGAGCGCGCGACGATAGCGTTCCGCCGCCTCGGCAAGCCGCCCCCGTTGTTGCAAGGCGAAAGCGAGCCCGGTGTGCGCGTCGACCAGCCCAGGCTCCGCTTCGATGGCCTTACGGTACGAGTCGATCGCGGCGTCGAGATCCCCCTGCTCGCGCAGCAGACTGCCGAGGTTGACATGCGCCGCGGCATAGCTCGGCCGCACCGCAATCGCGCGCCGCAAGCTCTCCGCCGCTTCCCCACCGCGGCCGAGCTTGTTCAGGACCAGGGCGAGATTGTTGTACGCCTCGACATAGTCGGGCTTGGCGGCAACGGCGCGGCGATGGCTCTCTACCGCCTCTGCGAGGCTGCCTCGCGCCTGAAACGCCGAGCCGAGATTGTTGTGCGCCTCGGCGTGATCGGGTTTCAGCGTGATCGCGCGGCCATAGCACTCGATCGCCTCGACCACGCGCTGCTGCCGAAATAGCGCGACGCCCAGATGATTGTGAGCGTCGGGGTGATCGGGGTTGGCCTCGGCGGCCCGGCGATGGCTCGCCTCGGCCTCGGCGAGATCCCCCCGGCTGCGCAGCATCAAACCAAGATTGTCGTGCGCCACTGCGAGGCCGGGATTGACGGCAATCGCCTGACGAACCAGGGCGATCCCGGCCTCGCGATCGTTCTTCTGATAGCGAACGCAGCCCGCGAGATGCAGGGCATCGCCATGCGCCGGGTCGGCGGCCAGGATCTGCTCGTAACCTTGCGCGGCGGCGTCGAGCTGACCCGCCTGGTGATGTTCGACCGCGCTCTTCAGGATCTGTTCAATGTCGTTCGGCACGGATTTATTCTGCGCGAGCTTTCATCTGTCTGTGCTGTCGGCGTGTCGCAGTTACGCGCTGCTTACGGCTAGTGACCGAGATTGGTCAACGACGTCGCGTCGGTCGTGCTGGTTTGCAGCGTATAGGTGATGAGGGTGCCGCCGCCCGGATCGCCGTGCGCTTGGAAACCGGCCGCCGCATATTGGCCCAACAGCGCGAGATCGACGACCTGCACATTATTCCCGACCGTTAGCACGCCGCCCCCGGCGCCATTGTCGGTATAGCCGAGCGCGGTATTGCTCCCAAACGCGAGATCCCTCAGATCGATCGCATCGCCGGCGGCAAACCCCGAAACCGTCCCGCTGAACGCCGCCGCCTGATCGAGCCTGAGGGTGCCGGCCGCGCCGCTGGCAAAGCTCGTGTTCTCGGCCGACGAGGCGCTGAATTCGAGCGTCGCGGTGCCGGCGATCCTCGCAATCCCGGCTCCGGTGACGGGGCCGGCGACAGTGAGGTTGTCGCCATCCGCGCTCAACGTCCCGGAATTGACCACCGGGCCGTTGATCACGAGCCCACCGGCACCTGTCGCCTCGATCCTCCCCGAGTTGGCGATGCTATTGCTTCCGGTATCGATGATCAGCGAGTTCACCCCTGTCGCATCGATCACGCCAGCGTTGTTGAGCGTCATCGAACTGTCGCCGATGCGCCCGGCGCCGGTGATGATGTTGTCGAGATTGGTGAGGGTGGTGTCTGCCGCGCTGCCGACTATCGCGTTCGCGGCATTGTCCGACAGGGTTACCGCGCCCCCGCCTTGCAGCGTGACGCCGCCGGAAAGGAGGACGAGGTCGGTCTCTTCGCCGGCCGCATTTGGCGCGATCGTGCCGGCATTATCGATCGTGCCGCCCAGCGGCAATGTCGCGCCGTCGCCGATCGTCAAGCTGCCGGCGTTGCTCGTCGTCGGCTCTTCGTTGAACCGGAAGTTGGCATCGCCGAGCGAGGCCGCATCGACGCCGACGATCGTGATCGTCTCGCCGGGTCCGAGCGTCAGCACGGCGTTGCCGTTCGCGTCGTTCGCGAGGTTGGCTTGCAGATCGGCAAAGCTGGAGATTCCGGCGAACCCGATCAGGTCGATCCGGTTGCCCGCCGTCTTGAAGTCGTAGATCCGGTCATTTCCGATCGGCTGGGCAAAAACGAAGAGGTCGTTCGCGCCCGACCCGGTCAACGTGTCGTCGCCGCTCAACGCGAATATCGGATTGCCCGGCGCATAGGCCTCAACATTGTCCGTGACGAACGCGCTGGTGCTGCTGCCGTCTGGGTTCGCCCAGCTCTCGCTCACCGAAAGCACCGCCGCCCCGACGAAACTGCCGGCGGACGAGATGGTCAGCGCCATCGGATCGCTGGTTTCGACGGCCCAGGTGCCGTTGCCAAGATCGCTCCCGGTGTTGAGGCTCCAGCCCTCTGGTATTCCGGCGACCGTGACCGCGATCGGGGCGCCGCCAGCCGGGTCGGTCAGCGCGAGGTTGATCGGGCCGCCTGCGACGCCCGCCGGCGCCGCGGCTACCACCGACGCGCTCACGCTATAGAAAGCGCCCTCGCTATCGTTGGCCGTCACGGTGATGGTGTGGCCCGCCGCGAAGGTGACATTGCCGATCGACCAGGTTTCGGCCTGATTGGCTGGCGTGTAGCTGATCGTAATAGCGGCGAGCGTCGTGGCGTTGTCGACGGCATTGATCGTGACCGAGCCGGTAAATCCATCCAATACGCTGCCGGTTACGTCATGACCGCTTGCCGATGCGCCGAGAAGGCTGAGTTGCAATGGCAGGATCGCCCCGGTGAGGATTGCCCCGGTCATTCCCGCCCCGGTCAGGTTTGCTCCACTCAGGGTTGCCGAGGTCAGGGTTGCCTCGTTCAGGAGCGCTCCGGTCAGGTTCGCGTTGCTCAGATTTGCTCCGGTCAGATCCGTGTGGTTCAGCTTTGCGCCTTGGAGGTCTGCCCCACTCAGGTCCACCTTGCCCGCGCCGGCCTGGTTTAGATTGGCTCCAGTCAGGTCAGCGCCGCTCAGGTTCGCATTGGTCAGCGTTGCCCCGACCAGGTCTGCCCCGCTCAGGTCCGCCCCACTCAAATCCTGCCCGCTCAGGTTTTGCCCGCTCAGGTTTTGCCCGCTCAGGTTTTTTGCAACGAGCGTCAGCACCTCACTCGCATTCGTGGTCGAGCCGCCCTCGCTCGAACTGATCGTCAGGGTCAGCAGGTCGGTCCCCGATGTGGTCCCCGCCGGCGCCACCACCAGCAGCGAACCCAGATCCGACACCGGTATCGCGGCGATCGAGGTTCCGGTGAAGGACGAGCCCGAATGAGTGTCGACAAGTGTCCAGCCAGACGACAGCCCGGCGATCGTCATGTCGGGGCCAAGCGTGTCGTCGGCGTCGACCGTGCTCGCCGCCAGCCCGGTCAGGGTCACGCTCGAGCCGCCGCTGAACGCCGTGGCGCCGCTAAAGCTCGGCGCTTCGGCCACCCCGCTCGCCGTCACGCTCAACGTTTCGACCGCGCTCGCCGTCGAGCTATCCTCGCTCGAACTGACCGTCAGGGTCAGCAGCGCGCTCTCGCTGCCATTGTCCGGCGCGCTCACCACCAGCACGCCGAGATCCGCCGCGGCAAACCCCTGGCCGTTCGACAGCACCGTCGCGCCGTCCCGCACCGTCCAGCCCGACGGGATCCCGGAGAGCGTCGCGCTCAGCGTGTCGTCGCTGTCGCCGGTTGCCGACAGCCCGGCCAGCGTGATCCCGGCCTCTTCGCTGCCGTGCCACACGCTAGTCGCGCCAAACACCGGCGCTTCCGCGACCCCGCTCGCCGTCACGCTCAGGACCTCGACCGCGCTGGTGCCGCCGCCTTCCGGCGTGCTCACCGTCAGCGTCAAGAGCGCGCTCTCTCCGCCATGGTCCGGCGCGGTTACCACCAGCAGCCCGAGATCCACCGCGGCAAAGGCTTGGCCGTTGCCGAGCACCGTCGCCCCGTCCCGCACCGTCCAGCCCGACGGGATCCCGGAGAGCGTCGCGCTCAACGTGTCGTCGGAATCCCCCGCGGCAGAGAGGCCGCTCAGCGTGATCCCGGCCTCTTCGCTGCCGTGCCACACGCTAGTCGCGCCAAACACCGGCGCTTCGGCGACCCCGCTCGCCGTCACGCTCAGGACCTCGACCGCGCTGGTGCCGCCGCCTTCCGGCGTGCTCACTGTCAGGGTCAGGAGCGCGCTCTCCCCGCCCTGGTCCGACGCGGTTACCACCAGCAGCCCGAGATCGGACGCGGCAAACCCCTGGCCGTTGCCGAGCACCGTCGCGCCGTCCCGCACCGTCCAGCCCGACGGGATCCCGGAGAGCGTCGCGCTCAGCGTGTCGTCGCTGTCGCCGGTTGCCGACAGCCCGGCCAGCGTGATCCCCGCCTCTTCGCTGCCGTGCCACACGCTAGTCGCGCCAAACACCGGCGCTTCGGCGACCCCGCTCGCCGTCACGCTAAGGACCTCGACCGCGCTGGTCCCGCCGCCTTCCGGC
>WNFD01000196.1_pt1 | contig 57169 bp, 43 predicted proteins | sample 5400491 | NCBI WGS metagenome assembly WNFD01 (sample SAMN13153343, study PRJNA577476) | soil metagenome | isolation source: 120 cm saprolite under Douglas fir tree site 2 hole 2 replicate 2 | place: USA:California | collected 2015-04-18 | reverse complement strand
GATCGAGGTCATGCGCGCGATTCATCTCCGCGATACTCTCGGTGGTACGCCCCATACTCATCAAGTAAAGCGAATTTCGCTGATAAGCGGTGGCGTAGCTGGGATTCAATTCCACGGCGCGCCGGAACCCACTGGCGGCCGAGTTCCAATCCCAATCATAGTTGAAGCGCACGGTGGCGAGCGAAGTGTGGGCTTCGGCAAGCGTGTTATCGAGTTCCAGAGACTTGAGGGCTGCGGCGCGAGCCTTCGGAGCCACCTCCGCCGCGGGGACGGTTCCGACGATCACAGAGCCGATGATGCTGTAACAGTCCGCCAGGCCAGCGTAGGCAAGGGCGTAGTTTGGATCCTTTTCGATGGCGACCTGGAAATAGTTGATGGCCTTAGTCAGGCCTTCCTGGGATCTCTTGTTCCAGTAATAACGTCCCTTGAGGTAGTTCTCGTAACTCTGCGTGCTGACGGGGCGGGTGGAAGCGAGCCGTACCTGGTCCTCAGGTGTCAGTTTGATTCTGATTTCATTCACGATGGCGCTGGCAACATGGCTTTGCAGTGTGAGGATATCGCCCAACTGGCTCTCGTAAGATTCTGCCCAGAGATGGCGATCGGTAGCCACCTGCACGAGCTCCGCGGTAATTCTCACTCGGTCCCCCGAACGCAACACCGTGCCTTCCACGAGGGCATCGACATTCAAATCTCGCGCAATCTGTGAGAGCGTTTTGTGCGTTCCTTTGTACTCCATGGACGAAGTTCGGGAAATGATCCTCAGCGAGCGGATTTTAGCCAGATGCGCGATCAGCTCGTCGGTCATGCCATCCGCGAAGTACGCTTGGTCCTTGTCGGCGGAAAGATTCTCGAAGGGAAGGACGACAAGAGAGGTGATCTGCGCGGCTGGCGCAGCAACAACGGAAGTCTTGCGCAAATAGCGGGCGCCAAGGCCACCCGCGAGGACAATTCCGAGCAGGAATACAGCGCCTGACATTACCATCCGCCGCGAGACGCGGCCAACTGCCTTGGCAGCCGTCGCCGGGAGTTCCGGCGAAAGAAGGGGGAGCGTTGGGTCATCTTTTGCCAGGAAGCTTTGAGACACGCCGGCCTCCCCGGTTTGCGTCTGAGTCGTTTCGGTTAGGGAGGCTGCTCTCTCCTCGACAGGGGCAACAAAGCGGTAGCCACGGCGCGGAAGCGTTTCGATGAAGCGTGGATTGTCTGAGGAATCGCTTAACACTTCGCGGAGCCGCATGACTGCGGTATTCAGGCTGTGATCGAAGTCAACAAAGGTGTCGCTGGGCCAGAGGCGGCGCTGGAGGTCCTCGCGAGTAACGATTTCCCCATGGTGTTCCAGAAGGATGGCGAGGATCTGACAAGGCTGTTCCTGAAGCTTGATGCGAATGCCATGCTTGCGCAGCTCTCCGGACCTAAGATCGAACTCGAATACGCCGAAGCGCACCGAGTTGGCCGGTAAGGTGGGCTGTTTCATATGGTCTTCTGTGGGGCCGCCCGGGAGTATAGCTCCCTACGCTCAGATCGTCAAAGAGAAGGAGTGTTATCCGCTCCGCTAAGTGCTTTATTTTGTTCAAGACAACGTGTGATAAATAAATGCTTTCGATGTGACGCAATTGGACTTGCAATGATTGAGCAGGGAGCAGCACAGTGCGCCTCATGCTTAGGGGTGCCCGCGTTAGGCGGACAAATCAGTGGCTCTAACAAAGTGTCGAGGGATTGAGCAGGTGGTATCTGCCACGAAACGGGATGTCTTCGTGCAGGAACACTTCGTATAGCAAATCGGGAGGATGAGATGAGCTTTGCGAGTAGACAGACGGGCTTGGGGCTGAGAATCGGAGCGGTAGCGATTGTCCTGCTGATTGCAATTACAGGTCTTGCAGTTGCGGCGCACGCGCAAGCGGTGGGAGCCGCACTTTCAGGTTTAATCACCGACGAACATGGCGGCACCGTACCTGGGGCCACGGTAAACATCAAGAATGTGGCTACCGGGGTTGTCCGGGAGGTCAGCACGAACGGAGATGGTTTCTATTCCGCGCCGAACTTGCTACCGGGAACCTATGAAGTTCGGGTAACGGCGCAAGGATTTCAGGCCCTGGTGCAAAAAGGGATCATTCTTACAGTGGGAGCGCAGCAAGCCCTAAACATAAGTCTGAAAGTGGGACAACTTAATCAGACAGTCGTAGTGAGCGCGGCGCCGCCCGACGTTCAAACGGCATCTTCCACCATCAGCGCAACGGTGGACTCCACGACAGTGCGGGAGTTGCCGCTGAACGGCCGCGATTGGACCTCACTGGCGACCCTCGAGCCGGGAGTCACGAGCATCCCCAACCAGGCCGGGACAGGATTTAGCGCGAACAAAGGAAACCGCGGCTTTGGAAACCAGTTGAGCGATGCCGGTCACCGCGCCAACGAAAACAGTTACCGTGTGAACGGTGTCACCATCAACGACTACTCGAATGGAGCCCCGGGCGGCGCGACCGGACTGAATTTGGGAGTGGACGGAATCCAGGAGTTTTCCGTACTTACCAGTAACTACACTGCGGAGTACGGGCACACGTCCGGTGCGGTCATCAACGCTATTACCAAGAGCGGTGTCAATGATTTTCACGGCACGGCATTCTTCTTTGACCGGGACAAGATTTTTGATGCCAAGAATTTCTTTGATCCTGCAGGACCCATTCCCCCTTTCCGGCGCGTTCAGTTCGGAGGGTCCGGGGGAAAGGCTCTCGTCAAGGACAAAACATTTGTATATGGAACGTATGAGGGAGTTCGTCAGAACCAGCCTCTATCCAGGTCCATCCGCGTGCCGACGCAAGAGGCGCGCAACGGCATGCTATGCGTGGCGTCCGGTAGTAACCAGTGCGCTTCACTGAAAACAGTCACAGTGGATCCCAAGGTCGCGCCGTATCTGGCTCTGTGGCCGTGTCCGACGGGATCCGCATGTCGAACTGCAACCAATTTGGACATTGCGAGTCTGAATGTTTCACTCCCAGGTGCCTCAAAAGAAAACTACGTTACGGGAAGGGTCGACCAGAAAATATCCGACAAGGACAACCTCTCGGGCAGTTACTTCTTTGACTCCGGCCCGCTGACCCAACCGGATCCGCTACTCAACGCCACACACAGCGTCTTCTCGCGGAGACAGATGGGCAGCGCTGAGGAGACCCATATTTTCAGTCCGCGGTTAGTCAACACGATTCGGCTGGGTGTCAGCCGCGTTCGAGGGGATATTAACTTGCCGGTTTCAGGCGACTCAGTCGCGACCAACAGCGCTCTCGCCGTCGCCCCGGGCGCGAAGGCCCCACCGCAAATTGGGGGCGCTGGCCTGACAACCGCGATCGGCTTGGGAGGACTTAACCGTTTTCTACATCGCTGGACGTCTGGCCAAGTCTATGACGACGCCTTCCTGAATCGGGGGACGCACACGATAAAATTCGGATTTGCTTTTGAACGAATGCTGTACAACGTTCTAGAGCGATTAAGTCCAAATGGCCGATTGAACAATTATGGCAGCCTGACAGCCCTGTTGACCAACACACCCACCAAGCTCAATGCACTCGCTCCGGGACACAGTTTTGAGGTCGGGATTCGGCAGAGTCTGTTCGCCGGCTACGTTCAAGACGATTGGCGGCTGCGCCCGAATCTAACCGTCAACTTGGGCTTACGTTATGAAATCACGACACTGCCCAAAGACGCTAACAACCGGATTCAGGAGATCACAACCCTGGCGAATTGTTCAGCCAGCCCAACGGCGTGCGGTCCAGTTCCCGTCAACAGCTTTATCGCGAACAACCCAACGACCAAGAACTTTGAACCACGAATCGGCTTTTCGTGGGACCCATTTAAGAATGGAAAGACGGCCGTACGAGGTGGTTTTGGGATCTTCGACGTGCTGCCGCTTCCTTACGAGTTTGGCCTGAATACTGCAGCAACATCCCCCTTCCAAATCATCGGCCAAGATAAGCCGGGAGCCTCGTCCACTGCGGCAAAAGGTAACTGCGCCGCCGATCCCTGTTTAGGAGTCACGCTGGGCAATGGCATTGACAACAACGTCGGATTTGCCCCGAACGGAGTCAGGAATCGGTATGTACAGCAAGATCCCAAGCGCGCCGACGTTCTGAACTGGAACCTCAATATCCAGCGTGAGATCGCTCCGACTTGGACAGCCATCGTCGGATACGTCGGCTCGCGCTCGGTACATTTGTCTGTCGCCGCCGATGACATCAACCTGGTTCAGCCCACGGTGAGCTCCGCCGGAATTCTCTTCCCAATAAACGGGACGGCGATCGATCCAAACTGGGCAGGGGGCACGGGCGGGGCGGGCATTCGCCCAGTCCTATTTGACGGCTCATCCTCGTACGAAGGCGCTCAAGCTCAACTCAAGAAGAGTATGAGCCACGGAGTTCAAGGCCAGCTTTCCTACACCTATGGCAAATGTAGAGACACAAGTTCAGCTCCTGTTACGGGAGATACCTACGTTAATTCAATCGCCGTACCGCTCTTATTCGTGAAGTCGTACAGGATCGGTGCATGCGACTTTGATATACGGCAAACGTTGGTCGGAACCTTCATCTGGAATATTCCGGGTCCCAAGTCGGGGCTTGCGTCCTATGTAGCGGGTGGATGGGAGATCGGAACCATCTTGACTGCGGCGACGGGCTCACCATTTACGGCAACACTCGGTGCGGGGGGCGATCCGCTTGGCACCGGGTTTAACGGAGACTTTTCCATGGACTTCCCAAATATCACCAAGGGATGCGATCCCATCCATGGAGGCGTTCACTACCTCAACATAAATTGTTTCACGCTGCCGACTGAGCCGACCTCGTTCGTTGGATGCGCGCCCAATTCCTTTCCCGGTGCCCCAGCGGCCCCCGCAGGTACACAGTATTGCCAGAATCTTGTGGGCAACGCAGGACGCAACAGTTTGTACGGACCTGGACTTAAGACCGTGGATTTCTCGGTATTCAAGAACACGCAAGTCCCGAAAATCTCTGAGACTTTCAATGTGCAATTCCGCGCGGAGTTCTTCAACATCCTGAATCATCCAAATCTTGCAGCGCCCAACTTCTTAAATGATTCGAACAACTCGATTTTCAACCCGAACGGGAGTGTATCGGGAAACGCGGGTGTGATTGGCTCCACGTCCACTTCTTCGCGCCAGATTCAGCTCGGGCTAAAGTTGGTCTGGTGAACGAACGGACATGCCATAGGCGGAGGGAAGCCGGCCAACTGGCACTCCTCCGCCTCGCTTTTCCGCGCTCATGAATGCCGTCGGAAGCGCAGGCTGGGCCCTCTCTTCGACTATTACCGCGTCCATCGAGGTGCGCCGGGGTTGGAGCCACGCTTCGGATCTGGCGGCGTTGATCGCAGTTTGTTCCTGGCTCTTATTTTCGCTCGTAAATGCGGGCAGGAACATCGAACAAAGTTCCTCGTGGAGAGGATTTTTGATGGAGAGTTCCGTGCAGGTCAAAGTTTCCGGTGCGAGCGCCCAGAAAAAAGAAGAAATCGTGGCTCAGATTTATGGCGTTTATCCATTACCATCGATAATCCCACTGCATGAACGGCGGGGGCGCGGTCAGAAAATTATAAGAACAAAAATTCCGAGGGATCGTACTTTGACGAACAGCAAGTGTGCCCAGCGAATCATAAGACGGGTCCTTTTCGAAAGATGTCTTGATGTGGAGGAGGTGTTGGCGAATATGAGGCTACGTCGATGATAAAAGCTCTTCTTGTGAGTGCGACGGCAACAGGGGCTCTCCTTTTGGCCGCCGTAACAATAAGCGCGCAATACAAAGAAGCGCTGAAACTCGTTCAGACGATTCCGTTGCCGAACGTAAAAGGCCGCATCGACCACATGGACGTGGACGTAAAAGGCAAACGCCTTTTTGTTTCCGGACTCGAAAATGGGTCAGTGGAAGTTGTCGACCTGCAGGCGGGCAAATGGACTCGGAGTATCCCAGGCTTGCAAAAGCCACAAGGGATCGCCTACGTCTCGTCTCTGAACAAGGTGTTTGTCGCCAGCGGAGACGACGGAATGCTCCGCGTTTTTCGAGGTGACACGCTCGAACTGCTCGATTCCATCAAGCTGGACCTCGGTGCGAACCGGGTCGCCTACGATGCGCACAAGAAACTTCTTTATGTGGGATACGGCGGTAAGGACGCCGGCAAGGACTACGGCGAAGTCGGAATTATTGATGCCCGGAAAGACAGGAAACTTTACGACATTCAAGTCGCCGCTCATCCAGCCGAGGTGTTGCTGGACAAACCGGGGAAGAGATTGTTCGTGTTGGTTCCCATTGCCAGCAAGATCCAGGTGATCGATACGAAAAGGCGGGAAGTTACAGCGACGTGGCCGGTCAGCAGCCAGCGGCCGGGAGACGCCGCGTACGATGAATCCACGCAGCGATTGTTCTTGGGCACGCGCACGCCTCCGCAGATGATTGCAATGGACACAAAGACCGGGAGGGAAGTGGCCAATCTACCCACCGTTGACGGGATGGACGGCGTCTATTTCGACACGACGCGCAAGCGGATTTACATTTCAGGAGGCAGAGGATTCGATACCGGATACGTGTACGCGTATCAGCAGAAGGACGCAAACAGCTATGGGATCGCGAGCAAGATTCCCACGAAGCCCGGTGCCGGAACTTCGTTCTGGTCGCCGGAACTGAATCGCTATTACGTGGCCGCCCCCGCTCAGGACAACGAGCAGGCGGCTGTTCTTGCATTCGAGCCCCAACCATAGACCGGCGGTGAGATTCAAACGCAGATTCGGGACTGGAAGGTCAGGCCAGATTAACTCGAGGAGGAACGATGAAGAAACTTTTGGCTGTGAGTGTGGCCGTATTCGCCGCTTCTGGCGTCTTGGTATTCTGCGGCACCAGGACCACTAAAGCGCAATCGACAAGCCGGGACATTCTCCCGCTACAACTCGAAGAACAAATTCCAGTTCCGAACGTAGCAGGCCGCCTCGATCACTTTACCGCGGACGCGAAGCGCAAGCGCTTGTTCGTATCTGCTTTGGGGAACAACACGGTGGAGGTCATCGACGTTTTTGCTGGCAAGGTGATTCGAAGCATTAAAGGACTTAGCCAACCTCAAGGGCCGCTGTACGTTCCCGGCTTCGACAAGCTTTATGTCGCGAACGCGGAAGACGGCAAAATGAGAGTCTACGACGGCGCCACGTACACTCTTAAGAAGACGATTGATTTTGGGACAGACCCTGACAACGTTCGCTACGATGCAGCTTCCAAGAAGATTTTCGTGGGCTTTGGCGAAGAGGACGGCGGAATCGCAATGGTCGACCCGGCCACGGACGAGCGGGTGGGGAAGGTGTACAAGACGGAAGGACATCCCGAGTCGTTTCAGGTGGAAGCCTTCGGAGAGCACATCTTCGTCAACGTGCCGGACGCAGGGAATGTGGTGGAATCGATTGATCGTAAGACGGGCGCGGTAACGAAGTGGCCTCTGAAAGGGTTGCGCGCAAATTATGCGATGGCTTTGAATGAAGAAGACCATCGGCTGTTTACGGTCACCCGGAAACTACCAATGCTGGTGGTTTTAGACACACAAACGGGGAAGGAAGTTGCAAGATTGCGGGCCGCGGGTGAATGCGACGATGTTTTCTTTGACGCTTCCCGGAAACGTATCTATGTCATCGGCGGCGAAGGAATCATCAGCGTGATCCAACAGCAAGACCCGGACCACTACGAGTTGATCGCCAACGTGCCGTCTGGAATTGGCATTCGAACCGGATACTACTACGCCAAGCGCGACCGGTTTTACGTCGGTGTGCCGGCTAAAGGCAACGAGCCTGCGCAAGTCTGGACGTTTGAGGCGGAGGATTAGGAATTGTGGAAGCAGAAAGATTCCAGAATTTCAGTCAGATTTCGAATTTGAAGTCGAGTTGGTGATGCAAGACCAGGCCGGCAAGACCATCGGGGCTGTCGGCATCGTGTTCAACTACGAGAAAGGCAAAGAAGCCGGGCTCCAGAAGAATGCGGAGCAGATTCGCGATGAGCTCAAATAGAAGACTCCGGCACTAGCGAAACTCTTCGAACCAGCCGACTAGGGCGAAGTGCAGCTTGGCTGGGGGCACGATTGAATTTGCCTTGCTCCAATGTTGACGCCGAGTTCTGAGAAAAATAGAGCCCTATGATCGCGCCAATTGAACGGAATTCAAAATTTTGGTCCGTGATTCGCGTCTCTAGCGGAAATTTTCTGGAGATGTACGACTTCATGGTTTTTGGTTATTACGCCACGGCCATCGGCAACGCCTTCTTTCCTAACGGCAACCCTTTCCTATCGCTCATGTTGTCGCTGATGACGTTTGGGGCAGGGTTTTTGATGCGGCCCCTCGGCGCTATCGTGCTTGGAGCTTACACGGATCACAAGGGCCGCCGCGCCGGCCTCATCCTGACGCTGAGTCTCATGTCCGTGGGTATCTTTTCGATTGCGTGCACTCCGGGGTACGCAACGATCGGCTTGCTGGCTCCACTCCTTGTGTTGATCGGCCGGCTCCTGCAAGGGTTTTCGGCAGGCATGGAGCTGGGCGGCGTCTCCGTCTATTTATCCGAGATTGCGACACCCGGTCACAAAGGCTTCTATGTAAGCTGGCAATCGGGCAGCCAGCAAGTAGCGGTCATGTTCGCCGCTCTCGTTGGAGTCGTCCTCAGCTCCTTGCTTTCACCGGAGAAAATGACGGCATGGGGATGGCGCGTCCCGCTTCTTCTCGGCTGCGGAATTATTCCTTTTTTATTTCGGCTCAGGCGCTCTTTGCAGGAAACGGATGAGTTCATCGCGCGCAAGCACCGTCCGACGACATCAGAGATTTTCCGTTCGCTTACTGCCAATTGGGCCATCGTGCTCGTCGGGATGATGATGGTCACAATGACCACCGTTTCGTTCTATATGATCACTGCCTACACCCCCACCTTCGGCAATTCGGTGCTTCATCTTGCGAACATCGACAGTTTGGTTGTGACTCTCTGCGTCGGGGCGTCCAATCTCTTCTGGCTTCCGGTCATGGGGGCGCTGTCCGACAGGGTCGGGCGCCGCCCTCTCTTGCTCGCTTGCACGATACTAATGCTCATCACCGCATACCCCGCAATGCTCTGGCTCGTGAAGGAACCTTCCTTCGCCAGGTTACTGACCGTCGAGCTTTGGCTTTCCTTTATTTTCGGCAGTTACAACGGAGCGATGGTCGTTTTCCTGACGGAAATTATGCCGGCCGACGTAAGAACCTCAGGATTTGCTCTGGCCTATAGTTTAGCCACCGCGGTCTTCGGTGGCTTCACTCCCGCCATAAGCACGTACTTGATTCATATCTCCGGCAATCGAGCCATTCCAGGATTGTGGCTGTCCTTCGCAGCGGCCTGTGGCTTAACAGCAACTCTGTTTGCCAAATCTCAGAACGCTGTAGTCGACGCCGAACGACCAGTCGCGGCTGTGGTGCCTTAGGAGTTTAGATGAACAAAAGGCTGTAGATGCAGCGGTCGGGCTATATTCAACATTGTTTCATATTTATGTGATTGGCACTGAGGGAATCATCAGTGTTTTTCAGCAGAGTGACCCCGATCACTATGAATTGCTTGCCAACGTCGTCCGTCTCTATCGGGGCGAGGAACTCGACTTTACCCTCGGCGGCGAGGAAGCGCAGGCAAAACTCAAGGAACTTTTCGGGAACAGACCGACATTCGCGGATATTCCGGGCCTCTGCAAAGTCGCGACGTTGAGGGAGATTGAGGCGCAAGGCTGGTCGCTAAACCCGGGCCGTTACGTGGGGGTTGCGTCAGGCGAAGCGGTGAGCGATGAGGACTTCAAGGAGCAACTCGAAACGCTCAACGAGGAACTCGAAACGCTTAACGCTCAAGCCCGCGAGCTTGAGCAAACCATCGCTCGCAATGTCGCCGAGATTCTGAGCCTATGATGACCTGCGTTCTCAAAGACCTAATTGAGATTTCCAAGGATGGTGAATGGGGTAAAGGCGAGCCGTCCGAAGATTCTGTTGAGATGCTTTGCATCCGGGGCACGGACTTTGCGGACGTGCGTTTTGGCAACGCCAACTCAACTCCCCACCGACACATTGCCAAGAGAATTTCCGAAAGAAAGATGCTTCAACCGTGGGATTTGCTTATCGAAGCAGCCGGAGGGACGAAAAACCAAATTACCGGCAGGACGGTCCTGCTTCGCCCGCAGTTGTTTTCAGGCTCTGAATTTCCCGTCACCTGTGCGAGCTTCAGTCGCTTCATCCGATTTAAGACGGACCTCCGAATTCCTCGGCCCAATAGTCCATCAAATTCCGCAGCCATTCGAGATCCGTCCCCTGCGACCATGGAGCGCCAGGTGCGCTATCAGGCCAACGCGTGTTCCGAATGCGTGTCTTAAGATCTGAGAGGACCTGCTCAGCGACCGCTACCTTGAAGGGCTCTATACGCAATCTCGGACTCCTCGTGAGTAAAAGAGATAGATTCCAACTCAGCGTACTCGAATCTAGCCCAAAAGCATCGCGTTTACGCTAAGCGCATTCTTGCTTTGCCTGCTCGTTCGCGATCGATTAGCCCAACACGTAGCCCGACTAGGGAGGAAGAATATGGTCCGGGACCAAGAGGTCAGTCATCTTGTTCCGTTTGTTCCGGTTGGCTGGGGTAGGCGGCTGCAACGCATTGAGGGCAAAAGCCTTATTTTAGTGCTTGTCGTTTCGATCCCACCGCCCCTACCAACCATCCTTTTTCCCAACAACAACTTAGCGATTTGTCGAGGCGGCAAAAGGCGGCAATAAGAGCGTCAAGGGTGGCACCAATGGCTCGAAAGTACGATTCCTTGCGATGTTGTGCGAAAGTCCGTCACTGAACATCCGTTTCACGTCTGAGCGTCGCCAATGCGTTGCTTCATTTGCTAGAACCCCGTTTCTGGCCCAGGACGGGCACTTGTTCGGTTTTCCGACGCAATCGGGAGTTAGCCTGCCGCTTTAGCCGGTCGAATGGGGTCTGCTGGGTTTTGTCCAGTCGCCCCTCGGATAATACATCTCGATTCCGATCACAAAAGAATCATCCGTATAGGGTTGACAATGAACGACGCGGGCACGCGAGTAGAAATTGCCACGGATTGACCGAACTGAAAGCGGTTGATTTGGCTGCCAAATCTTCTTCGTCACAACTCGGGCGCCGTGGCAACTGATGTCGATGGTGGGAGCGACTTCGAAGGTTGGATTATCTGGGCTATAAAGATTCACAAACATCTTCATAGGGATGCGAGCTTCCTTTCGGCACAAAAGGGGCGTGTCTGCCAACGCTTCTCCTTCGAGCCGGGAGGTCCACAGTAGCAATCCTACCTTTGCGACCTTTGGAAGCAATGGTACTGAGGGGCAATGGCCCATCGGGCAACCAGGGCCAGACTTAGCCGGTGAACCAAACGCTTTACCGAAGCCATCTGATGAACCTAGCTCGCCTGTCAGCAAAGCGTCTCAAATGTCATTTGCTCAGACTCTCCAATATGCGGTGCCGCAATCTGCCGAAACGTTCGGTCCAAGCGCCGCATACGCCGCTCGCAGCAATCTCGTGTTGGTGTACATTCCCGCGGTCAAATCGTCGATGCCATCTCCATCAGGGAAAGAGCCGCAGAAATCGAGGACCGCGCCATTCCGGTCATTGGGAGGGTGGTCTAATTGGCGGTACAAGGAACAGTCACATTAGCGACCTTGGTGGAACGTCATTCGCGCTTTACTACGCTCGTCAAGATGTCAAAAGCGGATTCATTCCTTTGGTGTCAGTGGGGATGCAATACGAGCTCAGGCGCGGCAGGGACCTAGCACGGCTGACAGCGGCGTTAAACCTTAGGCCACGCTTGAACGCTTACCCTCTTGCAGCAAATCCGGCCAATGGTTCGCCGGTCGCGCCCTGCGTAATAATCTCCGGCCAGACAGCCGCAGTTCGAGATTCTCAACATCGCTGTACCATAGTGCATGTGCATCGATTTCATCGCGTTTGCCAGTGGCTGATTCTGATACTGGTAAATCAATGAAGCGCCTTCCGGATCGTCTACTTGAATCACTGCTGCACAACTGCGTGACACGGACGTGGCCGTGGTGAGGTACACGGCGATTTGCGTCCAACTCTGGAAGATGTGGATCATCAGATCGTGCCGGTTAGCATGACCGTCAAAGGATGTGATGAGGTAACCGCGCCAGTGTCCCGTGAGGTTCGGGATTCGAACCAGCCCCAATTTATGCACAAAGCATTTTCGCCAAAGATATCTGTCGAAAAGGGCGTAGAGCGCGCCGTAGAAAGCTATGCTGGAAGGGGCATCCGCCCACCAAGGGACCGCGAGGTGGGCGGTAGCGAGAGATTTCGAGGTCACCCACGCCAAAGCAATCGCCAGCAACGCCAGCAGAAGAGGAACGATCCTCCTTTCATTCGAGTCTGTGCTGTAGCCGTGCATGCTTCACCTGCTCGGCTATGCAAAGCCGAACAGGCCTTTTGGCCTGCTTGAATGCGCCTTCCACATCCAATTGCTGCTGGGAAGCGTCGGGTAGAGGGTGGCCCTAGTGGTAGAGTGGCTTCCTGAAGAGTGGCCCGATGGTGTTCCTAGTGTAAAGCAACTGCTAGTAGTAGCGCTCCTTCTGATTCCTATGCTACTCCTCTTCGCGGCTGAATTAACACTCTTTGCCCGTACAAGCGCCCTGCCGATTGGGCGGCCGATCCCGTTCGAACGGGAAACGCCACAAGTGAAAAGCTAGATCGGCACGCCTAAAAACCAGTTCTTTCCGGGCAAGCTGGCTCACGAATTGTGGGCAAGCGAATGCAACGCTTTGTGCGCCCCACTCTCGAATGGGGTTTTGGGCATCGCGTCATGGGGACTGTCAGACTTCGCCACTTGTCCGAAAGTCTGCCCCGATCCGATAGGCGAGAGAGTTGGTGCCTAATCGTGCAGGACAACACTTAGGAGGGAATTGTGGACCTGAAGTCCGCCATTGTAATGAATGAAGCCCAGTTTCCTGAATTTATTCATGAAAAAATTCACCCGCGAGCGCGTTGTGCCAACCATTTCCGCGAGCATCTCTTGAGACACTTTGGGAAGCATCTTTTGGGGCTGGGCTTCCTTGCCATAGCGAGCGAGCAGCAAAAGAGTTCGAGCCAGCCGTTTCTCGCTCGAATTGAAAAGCTGATCCATCAAATCCTCCTCGATTCGGATGTTCCGCGACAGCATATAAGACACGAAGCGGTCGGAGAAAGCATGTTGAGCGTGCAGCACGCGAATCATCTCGTTTTTTTCAATTTCGAGTAAAGTCGTAGGTGTAATCGCGGTCGCTGTTCCCATTCGAACAGACTGGCCTGCCATGCTCCCCTCTCCAAAAAAGTCACCTGGTCCCAGAATCGCCAGGACTGCTTCTTTACCGACCTCATTAACAACGGAGAGCTTTACCCCACCCTTTTGAATGTACATCACGCTCGTTGCAGGATCACCTTGAGAGTAGATCTTCTGTGATCCTCGATATTCCACAACTCTTCTCGCCGTACCGGCCGAGTCGAGAAAATAAGAACTGAGTCGAATGACCTAGTAGTGCTGCTGCAGAAAAAACGGTGTTGTGTCGGCGCAACGTAAAGCTTGAAGATCTGAGCACCCTGCTGCACCTGGGCTCGAGCTTCACCAACGTTCCCGACGGCACGGCCCACTGGACGTTCGACGGCGACACCAACTACAAGCGGGCCAGCGGCGATCTGGCGATCACCATCACCCCGGCACCCTTGTCGGTGACCGCAGCCAGTCCCAGCCGCCTCTACGGCGCTTCCAACCCGACATTCACCGGTACAATCGTAGGCATCAAGAACGGTGACAACATCACGGCGACCTATGCTAGCGTAGCGACTCCGGCAAGCCCCGTGGGAACCTATCCCATCGTTCCGACGCTCGTGGATCCCAGCAGCAAGCTGGGCAACTATACAGTCACGATAAACAACGGGACGCTCACCGTGAACCCTGCGCCGCTGACAATCACGGCGGATAACAAGACAAAAATACTCAACGCCCCCAATCCCGCATTGACTCCCACTTACAGCGGCTTTGTTTTGGGGCAGGGACCGGGCAACCTCACAGGTGCACTGACCTGCGCTACAACAGCTATCACAACCACTTCCGTGGGCAGTTATCCAATCACTTGCTTAGGTCAAATGCCTTCCCTCGGAGTTTCGACCTTCCGTGTGGAGGGCTCAGCTAAACGTCTCGCTAGTTTCTTGGGTGACGCTACTCTCCCTGCTATATAGGACACCAAGGCCTTCCATAAAAAAGACTTGTTGCCCTCCTCGCATCGCGTTACTTCTTGCGCCCGGGCGCAGTCGCACTGGCGCCGCAAGAAAACGGGGAACCTGGTTTTTTCAGCCTAGGATTTGTGATAGAGTCCCCTCCGAACGGGACCGACTTTGTCCCCGCTATATAGGAGACGGAGGCCTTGCCGTGAAGGGAATTGGCGGCTTTGTCGTAGCTTTGCTACTGCTCGGGCTTGGTGCAGCAACTCAGACGCCGCCGGAGAGCGGATGGGTTGCTCTTTTCAACGGGAAAGATCTTACCGGCTGGAAGAAGAACGGAGATGAGAAGTGGATCGTTGAAGGGGGCACCATTCTGTGCGAAAGCACGGCCAACAAGTATGGCTACCTGACCACTGAGAAGACCTATCGCGACTTCGATCTACGCCTCAAGTTCAAAGGCGAGACGGACGGTAATAGCGGTGTCTTCTTACACGCACGGATTACCGGCATCGACCCACAGCACGGTCCGGACATTGAAGGAATGCAGGTGGAGGTGGACCCTGGCGCCGGCAAGCACACCGGCGGGCTTTATGAAAGTGGCGGCCGCGGCTGGGTGATAATGCCCACAGCGGAAGGGGAGCAGGCACTGAAGTCCGGCGAGTGGAATGACCTCGAAGTGTCGGCGCAAGGCAATCACATTGTGACTCGTCTCAATGGTGTAAAGGTTGTGGACTATACGGACGCGGCGCCCAGATTCACCAATGGCGTGATTGCCCTGCAGATTCATACGGGTGGCGGCGTAAGGATGAGGTGGAAGGACATACTTATAAAGGAGAAGTAAGGGCTCTAGCTTGTGCCATACCGGGCAACCACAAAGCAGCCCACACGATTCGTTATCATGAACAAACAGAACCGTCGCGCCTTTCTTCAAAACTCCGCAGGAGCTTTGGCAGTTGGCCTGAACCCGGCAGCGCTTGCGACTTTGCGGGCTAATGCTGGGGCGGCCAAGCTAGCGCCAGGAGCAAGCACAGCGCAGACAGCTCAGTCGGTGCCTTCCAATGAGGGCAAAAAGCCGCTACGCCTTGGCCTGATCATCGGCGTTGGAAAGGATCCCGACGCTGCGATGGCTCAGGTTCACGATCTCGGCCTGCCGACATGCCAGGCTTTCGTGGACGACTTCGAGCCGGGGCTGGTGGTCCGGTTGCGCCAGGCACTCGAGAAGTACAGGATTGAGGCCACCTCCCTCGTTGTCGGTGGGCCCGGAAAGGAAGTGTGGGATTTCTACCAGGGGCCGCTGACCATCGGCCTGGTTCCACGCGAGACGCGCGCGGCGCGCATTGCCCACATCAAAAAGGCGTCGGATTTTGCTAAGCAATGTGGCTTCCCGGCGGTGCAGACCCATTGCGGATTTATCCCCGAAAACCCCAACGACCCGGTGTATAAGGAAACGGTGACGGCTATGCGCGAAGTCAGCGCATACTGCAAGCATAACGGCCAGGATTTTCGCTACGAGACGGGACAAGAGACTCCTATCACTTTGGTGCGTGCCATTCGGGATGTCGGCTTGGACAACCAGGGCGTCAATTTCGATCTCGCCAATCTGATTCTCTACGGTAAGGCGAATCCCGTCGACGCGATTGAGCTCCTCGGCCCCTATGTGCAAGGGATTCATGCGAAGGACGGACTCTGGCCGACGAACCCGAAGGAGCTCGGCGAAGAAGTTCCCATCGGCAAGGGCAAGGTGGACTTTCCGCACATCATCGCGCGCTTGAAGGAGCTGGACTATCGTGGTGCCGTCACGATCGAGCGAGAGGTTTCAGGCCCGCAGCAAATGGAAGACGTGCGGGGGGCCAAATCTTACCTGGAGAAGCTGATCGGATAGCTCGCGGGATCTGCGGCGGAGCGTGCAGGAAGTTCATGCAAAAGGAAACAGCAACGAGCCGGGAAGACGCATTGGATCTGCTTGGCACACGGAGGATACATGTCAGATGATGTAAAGCAACGAGCAAACTCCTCAGGCAAACTTGATCGTCGTAAGTTTATCGGCGTTGCCGCGGGCACTGCGGGCGCAATGTTTATTAAACCGGCGCTCGTACACGGCACGGCTGCCAACTCCGCCATTCGCGTCGGGCTGCTTGGTTGCGGCGGGCGCGGCACCGAGGACGCGTCGAATCTCGTCGACACCGGAGGCGCTCGCGTTGTCGCACTGGCCGATTTGTTTCAAGACCAGCTCGACAACGCCCGGGCGCACTTCGACCAGATCCAGCAGACCAAGGGCTTTTCAGCTATCGACGCGTCGCAGCTCTTTGTTGGTCCCAACTCCTACGAGAAGATCGCGTCTTCCAAGGAATTGGACGCGGTCGTAATCGCTACGCCGCCCTATTATCATCCCCGGCATCTGGAGGCCGTGGTTGCGGGAGGCAAGCACGTTTATCTCGAAAAGCCAGTGGCCGTGGACGTACCTGGAGCGTTGAAGGTGATTGAAATCGGCAAGCGCGCCCAAGGCAAGCTGAGCCTGGACGCGGGTTTCCAGATCCGCGACTGCCCGCCTTTTGTTGAAATGGTGAAGCGGATTCACGGCGGGGCGCTGGGCAAGATCATTTGTGGCGAATCGCACTATTTCGCGGGGTATCTGGACCGGCCGGCTTGGCCGAACGCCACGCCGGTGGAGCGGCGCCTTCGCAATTGGGTGTATGACCGCGTTCTCTCCGGCGACATCATCGTGGAACAGAACATTCACGTGATTGATATTTGCAATTGGGTGTTAAAGGCTCATCCGCTGAAAGCCTCGGCAACCGGGGGGCGTGCAGGACGTCCCACCGACGGGGACGTCTACGGGAACTACAACGTGCTCTTCCACTATCCGGATGGCGTGGACGTCACCTTCAGCTCGACGCAGTTTTCCAAGGGCTGGTGGGAAGTGACCGAGCGCTTTTTCGGAACGAAAGGCACCTCGCAGTCTCCGTATACGGGGCCCCTGGGGATTTGGGGCGACGAGCCCTGGCAGGCTGAGGGCTCTCCTGCGAAAGATGCGGGGCAAGCGGAGTTTTCCTCGACAGGGAAGTTCACCTCGAACCTGGAGTTTGCGGACCGGGAGAAGAAGAAAGCGTTCGTCGAAAGCATCACCAGCGGCAATTTCCATAATCAAGCCGATAAGGGCGCCGAATCCGCGTTGTCCTGCATGATGGCGCGCACGGCCGCCTACTCGGGGCGCCAGGTGACCTGGGAAGAGACGCTGAAGTCCCGGGAGACGTGGGATGCGAAAATTGACCTGAACAAATTGCGCTGACTTTGCGCTCCTGGATTTCATGGTGTCTCCTGAACCGATTCCGGCGGTGGGCCCTGCCCGGAAAGAATCCGCGGGGAACGACGGAGTTTCGAAAGCTCTTTTGAGGTGCCTATGTGCAACCCTTCGCGCCGTGAATTCCTGAAATCCACCGTGACGACAGCCTGCTCCACGGGGCTCAGCGTTTGCGGCTTTGCGGGCTTGCTTGCAGCCTCTCCCGCGCCACGCGGCACGCTCGCGGCGCCGGTAACCCTACCGATCAAGAAGGGTGTGCTACTCGATATGCTGCCCGCCAAGCTGAGTATTGCGGACCGCATGAAAATGGCCCGCGACGTAGGCTTCGAGGTGATGCAAGCGCCCACGACGCCCGACGAGCACAAGGCCGAGGAGATCAAGAAAGCCGCTGATGGCGCGAACATTCGTATCGACTCGGTGATGAACATGGACCACTGGAAGTACCCGCTTTCATCGAGCGACCCTGCGGTCGTGGAAAAGAGCCTGGCAGGGATGCGGACGTCACTGCGCAATGCCAAGCTCTGGGGTTCCGATGTGGTGCTGCTTGTCCCTGCTGTTGTCAATCCGCAGACTTCCTATCGTGACGCCTGGAGCCGTTCCCAGAAAGAGATCCGCAAGCTTCTTCCACTCGCTGAGGAGCTGAAAATTGTGATCGCCATCGAAGAAGTCTGGAACAAATTTCTGCTGAGCCCCATGGAGATGGCCAAGTACATTGGAGAATTCCAGAGCCCGTGGATTCAGGCCTGGTTCGACGTCGGGAACGTGGTGCTTTATGGCTATCCGCAGGACTGGATTCGCACCTTGGGGAAAAGCATTGTCAAGGTTCACCTGAAAGACTTCAAGCGCAAGGAAGACGGATACGCTTGGGTGAACCTCGGAGACGGCGACGTGGACTGGGGAGCCGTGCGTGAGGCCTTTCGCGAAATCGGGTATTCGGGGAGCGCCACTGTCGAGCTCGAGGGGGGCGACGAGGCTTACCTCCGAGACGTGAGCCGGCGCGTGGACCGGCTGGTGCTGGGGCGCGCCTGAGCACAATCGCGGAACAGGAATATCTCCATTCCCCGCGGGCGTAAGAAAACAACCAGAGCCGAGCGGAGCTTTCAAAATAAGCGGGAAAATTCTGGACACATCTCCATAGTCCAGTGACAATTTCAGATATGGGCCATCCACTACAGGTGTGTAACCGAAGAGATTTTCTGAGTGGAGCGTGCGCTTTTCTGCTTCTGCAGTCCCGCGGGAAAAGGCTCCCGTCGGCCCTGCCGCCCGCGCTGAGTCCCATTCGTTTTCGCGAGGTTGCGAATCAGGCGGGGCTGAATTTCGTGCTTCAGAATAATCCCACGCCGCGTAAACACATGATCGAAACCATGCCCGGTGGGGTTGCCGCTTTCGATTACAACGGGGATGGGCTGACAGATATATTTTTTACAAACGGCGCGTCGATTCCTTCGCTAGAAAAGGATTCGCCAAAATTTCTCAACCGGCTTTACCGCAACGACGGCGGGATGAAGTTCACCGACGTTACGTTGGAGGCCGGAGTGGCGGGCGCGGGCTATTCGATGGGCGCCGCGGCGGCAGACTACAACAACGATGGCTACACGGATTTGTTTGTCGCCGGCGTCTACCGGAACATTCTCTATCGCAACCTGGGCAACGGCAAGTTTGAGGACGTAACCGAAAAGGCCGGCATCAAGAGCGACAAGTGGTCGGTTGCGGCTGGTTGGTTCGACTATGACAACGATGGATGGCTGGATCTGTTCGTAGTCAATTACGCCCACTGGACACCCGACTTTGATCGCTTTTGCGGCGAGCGCGACCGCAACCTGCGCGTCTACTGCCACCCCAAGTATTTCGAGGGGTTATCCAACACGCTCTACCGGAATCGTCGCGATGGGACTTTCGAGGACGTCACTGTGAAGACAGGCCTCGCGGGGCACATTGGCCGCGGCATGAGCGTCGCTTTTGCTGACTATGATAACGACGGCCTGATGGACGTTTTTGTGACGAACGACAATATGCCGAACTTCCTGTTCCACAATCGCGGCGACGGAACGTTTGAAGAGGTAGCGCTTCAGGCCGGCGTGGCTCTTACGAACAATGGACTGCCGGTGGCCAGTATGGGGGCGGACTTTCGCGATTATGACAACGATGGTTTGCCTGACCTCAACATCACTGCCTTGGCGGGTGAAACGTTCCCGTTGTTCAGGAATATGGGCAAAGGTTTATTTCAAGACGCAACGCATCAAAGCCGGCTGGCTACCCTGACCACAGCGCGCAGTGGCTGGAGTAACGGCTTCTTTGATTTTAACAACGACGGCTGGAAGGATCTCTTTACCGCCAATTCGGACGTCAATGACCTAATTGACTTGTTTCAAGCCACGCACTACAAGCAACCCAACAGTCTCTTTGCTAATCTTGGGAACGGCACGTTTGCGGACGTTTCCGCGGAAGCCGGACTTACCATCTCCCGCGCCCACCGCGGCAGCGCCTTTGCGGATTTTGATAACGACGGAAAAATCGACGTCGTCGTAAGCGCGCTTGGCGAGCCGGCGGAGCTTTGGCAGAATGTCAGCCCCGATGTCAACCACTGGCTCATCCTGAAGCTGATTGGCACCCGCAGTAATCGCGACGGCATCGGTGCTAAGGTCCGGCTAGGCAGTCAGTCCAACCACATGACCACAGCCGTGGGCTACGCTTCGTCCAGTTCGCAGGGCGTCCACTTCGGGACCGGTAAGCTAGAAAAGATCGATCAGATAGAGATTCGCTGGCCAAGTGGTACCGTTCAAGTGCTGCGAAACGTTGTTACCAACCAAGTTCTCGAAGTCCACGAGCCCTCGAAGTGACTTGGCACTTTAAGGTGGTGTGATCTCCACCTCCCGTTTTGAGACCTCTCTCGCAGCCGCCGCTGATCCCTGAATCTTCTGATAATCCGCGAGGACCTTTTCCGCGAGACCTGGGTGGCCGTTCGTCTGGTAGGCTCTCGCGAGCTGGTAATGCAGGCTGCCGTCTTCGTCGGTGGCCAAGGCCACCTTAAGATGTGGAATCGCTTCGGCTGCCTTTCCAGCGGCCAGGTCTGCGCGAGCAAGGGACTTATGCGCGGCCAGCAGTTTCGGGTCGCGGTCTACGGCGCGCTTGAGCAGGGGGATTGCCTCTTCTGCCCGCTGCAGGTCGAGCAGAGTGTCGCCCACCAGATAACTCAACTCTGCGGACCCCGGCCGCCGCCGCAGGAGATCTTGGAACAAAGGCAAAGCCTCACCATAGTCCTGGCTGAATTTAAGACTAATGGCAAGCTGTTTCTGAATCTGTGGATCGCCGGGAGAAAACTTCCGGGCTTCCCTCCATTCGCCCGCGGCTTCGGCGTATCTTTTCTGGCCGCTGTAAATATGGGCTTTCAACTCGTGCTGTTCCCTAGAAGGCGGCAACTGGCCAAGGCGAGTGAAGGCTTGGAGAGCCAACTCGTTGTAGGCTCGCGAGCGCCAATAGTATGACTCGGAAGTATTCGCACGTTGCGCGGAAACGACAAGCCCACTGTATTGCCCCGCCCGGAACTCGCACTCGAGTGTTTGAGTACGGCAATCCGGTTGGGGAAGCTGGCGCTCCTTCTCTTCCTCGACATTCGCCCAGTCCGGATGTCCGGCCTGGCGATAGATCTCCGCTACTGCCGCGTGCAAACTCCGCATCGTTGGCATCTTCTCCACCGCTTGACGGTACAAATAAAAAGCGCTTGAGAACTGCTGCTCGCGGAGTCGAGCTTCCCCCACTAGCGCCAACCAGTACACAGACTCCGGTGCAGTATTCTGCAGCTCATCGAATGCGCGCACGGAGAGCGATTCGTAGCTGCGCCCAAGTCCGTACCAGGCCGGCGAACTTTCGGGATCAACATCAGCGAGCTTGCGGTACTGATCGGCTGCCTCTGCGGCGCGGTCGAGCGATAGCAAGGCGCCGGCGAGCATCTCAAGCGCGCCGCGGTGATCCGGCTGCAGGCCTAAGACCATCTTGAGCGCCTCGACAGCTGCGGGCGTCTTGCCCAGTTGCAGACGAGCTGCGCCAAGAAAAAGCCAGGCGGGCGTCAGTTTGGGATCAATCTTTACTGCCGCCTCCAATTGCGGGATGGAGTTGCGCTCGTCCCCGGCCATGTGGAGCGCCATGCCGAGGTTCAATAGCAGACCGGGATTGTTGGGCACGGCCTGATTCAATTCGCGGTAGAGAGGAACGGCCTCTGCAAACTTGCCATCTGCCATGAATTGCTTGGCGCGCTGCGACTTCATGGCTAAGTCGTCGGATTGACCGAAGCTGCTCGAGGGTGACAGGATCGAAATGAGACAGAAGAGGAATGCCTGCGCAGCTTTCACCAGTGTCCCCATGCTCCAAACTCGAAGTAATTATATGCCGATGCCTTCTGGGGCGTCATCCCGCAAATCGTTAGCGCGGTTCACTGGCAGGGACCAAGCGCTGGCAGGTAGGGACAAAAACAAAAAGGGCAGGCAGTTCTGCCTGCGCCCGAAGAAAAAAACGGGGCACGCGCCGTCGCGTGCCCCGCCATATTTGAGTGGATTCAGCAGATCAGAACGCCACGCGGACTCCCAAGCGGAACTGCCGCTCGTCATCCTTGGCGCTGGTGATTACCAGGAAGTTCCCGCTGCTGCGGGAGCCCGTCGGATTCTTGAAATGTGGCGAGTTGAAGAAATTGGCAGCGTCCGCGCGGAGCTGCACGTCGAACCGCTCAGTGAATTTGAACGTGCGGAACAGACTGAAGTCCATATTCACGGAACCCGGTCCGTATAGCGTGTTGCGGCCTACGTTGCCATAACCAACGCGAGTCACGGGTGCAAATGCGGTGGGGTCATAGAAAGGCTGGCCCGTACCGATTCCACCGAGCTTCTTGACAGGCCCGACTTGGTCAGGAGTCTGCCGCTGACCGACGGCGTTCAGCGAAGCACCGGACGCCGTCAGGGAAAAGGGCTGGCCGTGGATTGCGCTAAAGATCCCGCTTACTTGCCAGTCACTGAGGATCTTCGTAGCCGCGCCGCCCCCGTTCGCCCACGGCTTGTTCTTACCGACCGGCAGTTCATAGATGTATGCCAATTGGAAGATATGCGGCGTATTGAAACCCGCCGCGGCACGGTTGCGCCGCAGGATGTTGGGATCGTTCCAGGCTAGCCCGGCCCATCCGTCATCATCCGTCCAATCGATAGCTTTCGAATATGTGTAGGCGCCCTTAACCATGAAACCCTTCGAGAACTGCCGCGTGATGGCGGTCTGAAGGGAGTGGTAGTTGGCGCTCAACCAACCTTGGAAGAGAAGTGTGTCCGAAGTACGGCCAAAGGACGGTACCACGCAGGTCGGTGGATTCGTTGTAAAATTTGCCGTCTTACAGTTCAAGGGCTGCCCCAATTGGCCCGTGCCGGGCTGGGAGGCATTGATATTGAGATCAGCGAACTGATGAACGGTCTGAGTGCCAACGTATCCCACAGACACGAGGAAATTAGCTGGAAGCTTGCGCTCCACCACGAGATTCCAGGACTCGATATAACCTCGCTTTAGCTCGCCAGGGCCCACGGTGCGCTCCAAAGCTTGCGCAGGCAGCGAAAGTGTCCCGCTGCTGATGTTGGGACAGCAAACGGACGGAATGCCGACTGGAATCGGTCCGCCGGGAAGCGGGGAAGCCAAAGGCGAAAACGATGAGAACGGAGCAAAGCTGTTTGCTCCGACAAAGTTCGAACCCACGGTGAGTGGGTAGAAACCGCGAAGCGGCCTGGCCAGAGGAAGCGGATCGACTGATATGCCGAAGCCCGCTCGCACCACGGTGTCGTTGTTAATCTGATACGCAAATCCAACTCGAGGGGCGAAGAGCTTCTTGCTGGTAGTAACTCCCAGGTGTGAAGGGTTGCCACCTATCCCGCCAAGCAGCACATTGTTCGTCGTGAAGTCATAGCGATCAAACTGGAAAGCGCCATCGCGCGTCATGAGCGGATAGTATTCATACCGGAGACCCAGTGTGACAGTGAGCTTGTTGGTGATGCGATAGCGGTCCCCAACAAACCATCCAAACTGCCATTCCTTAGCCGTGGCTTTGATAAATTGTTCGCTCCTGCCAACTCCCACGGCCCCTCCAGCGCTCACACCCAGTTCGCCAGCCAGGCCGAGTTCGAACTGCGCCAGGGCATTGTACTGGTTGGGAGCGGGTGCCGGACAGCCCGCAGGTTGAGGGGCAGGAGGAGCAGGACACTTCAGCGCCGTCGCGCCACCGCCGAAGTCAAACTCTCCGCGCGGGCCAGCGCCGAGTTCTGGCTGCCAGTGATTTAGGTGATGGTGGACGATGTCCGTCCCGGCGCTAATCTGGTGTTTGCCATGCGACCACCGGACGTTGTGCGAGGTGGTGAAGCTCCAGTCATTGCGGAAAGCGGGGTTCCATCCCTCAGGGTTGCCGAGATCGGCGTAGCCCGAAATCGCGAAGAAGGGGATACCGCTGCTGCGAAGGTCCGAGCCGTTGTTGGTACCGGGAATTTTCAGCACGTCCGACCCAATGTTCGTGCCAAAGTCCGGAGTTTGACCGTACTCGCTCATGCGAGTAAAGCCGACCGTGCCGTCAACGACTAGAGTGGGCGAGAGGGTCAGCGTATGACCCACGGTGACAAGCTGCACAAAATCATGAAAGTCACCAAGCCCGCCGTCGCAGGCGCAGTCTCCAATGGCCTGGCCCAGGCTGGGTTCACCGTGAAACACCGACTTCATGGCGCTGTACTTGGCAAAGGTGCTGTGCCTGGAGGTGCGGTTCCAGTCCACCTTGCCGTCAAAGTTGTTGCGATTCAGTTTCTGTGTAGCCGACTTGAAATAGTTGGCGTTGTTGCCGGCCCCAGTCGGCGGCGGAATCAGAGCCAATATTTTCGCCGCGATGGGATCTATCGGAATGGCGGCCTGGTTGGGAAAGGGCGTGCGGCCCGTGCCGTCAGGGTTTCCCGTGTGCGGGTTATAAATGACCGTCCCTGTGCCGGTAAAGTCTCCGGCGCGAAGGGCCGCAGTCGGCACGGTTACAAGGCCGGTGCTGCGGTTGTCGCGTTCATAGGTCCCGTTGTAGCTTCCGAAGAAGAACAGCTTGTCCTTCTTAATGGGGCCACCGAAAGTGCCGCCAAAATCATTGAGCTTACTGTCCCCCTTGGGGCCAGTCTCAAAGAATTGCCTTGCCCGCAGAGCCTGGTTCTGAAAGTACTCAAAACCAACTCCATGGTACTGATTGGTGCCTGACTTGGTAATGACGGTGATGGCCGCGCCTCCCGTCATCCCCTGCTCCGGATCGAAATTATTGGTGGAAATGTTGACTTCCTGAACGGTCTCCGCCGGCGGGATATAAACGGCATGGTGAGGCAGCCAGACGAACACGTCCGCGGCGCCGTCCACGCGGGTGTTGTTATTGTTGCGATTGGTGCCGTTGATGTTTGTGCTCAGGGCGCGTTCCGGGGTGTCGGCGATAGCGTTTTGAAATACTCCTGGGGTTGCGCCGGGCACGAGATTGATCAGCGTCTGGAAATTCCGGTACTGGTTGAGCGGCATGTTCAGGATGGCTTTTTCGCTGAGCTCCGTATGGACATCACTCTTTTCGGTCTGCAGATTCACTACAGATGCCTCGACGGTGACCTGCTCGGACATCGCGCCCACCTGTAAATTCACGTCAACGTTGGCAACGGTGTTGGCGGCAACCATCAGATTCGTCTGAGTAAGGGGCTTGAACCCGCTAGCTGTAACCTTAAGGTCGTAATTGCCAGGCGCAAGGTCGGTAATCGTGTAATGGCCGTTCTCGTCGGCGTCAGCTTCACGCACAACGCTTGTCGCGCGGTTGGTGGCAGTCACATGAGCCTTCGGCACTCCCGCGCCGCTCTGATCCGACACCGTGCCCGTGACAGAGCCGTATAAAACCTGAGCGTTCAGGACAGGCACAAACATGACGGTTTGAACGCTCACGGCGGCAAGGGTAACAAGTCCAAGCAGGAGCAACCAACTTAGTTTGCTCATCATTCCTCCTTAAATATCTTCAAAGCACTGCACCGTGGTTACCCTCGACAGAAAAACCATTAAAGGCGAACACCAACTCAAAACACACCGGCCTTCACGAACACTTCGCCATGCCCTCGATTGAGAAACCACCGGTCGTCCAGTTGGTTTCGCTCTTGGTTTCCTCGACGGAAAAACAGCACGCTTGGCTAAAGTATGGCCGAATGGGCAATAGCTATATAGCTGTAGATGGTAGTTGTCAAGCGAAAACTTGTGATTTATAAAGGAACCTACAAGGCGCACCATAGCACTTCGTTGGAAGGTGCTCGTATCAATAACCAGAAGGCTGGGTCCCGCGCCGCAGGATGAGTGCCTCTGCACGTCCTGATAGCGATCGGTGTGTTTTGGAGGAAGGACGTAGATTCACCTTGTATTCATCCAGTCGCGCAGACTGTTCGCCGGATGGCGTGCGTACAATTACAGCCGAGCTACGCTGACCGGCAGATTCGAGAGAGAGGATGCCGCCTAAGAATCGAAACGGTTTGCCTGCTTACCAGAGGATCCAAAACGTCCTTCGCAAGCGCATTGAGTCTGGGGAGCTACACCCGGGGGACGTAGTTGCATCGGAAAGAGACTTGGCTAGGATTTACCAGGTTAGTCTGATGACTGCACGCCATGCGCTCACCTCGCTCGAGCGCGAAGGCATCGTCGAGCGCCGCCAGGGCGTTGGCACATTCGTTGCGGCTCCAAAGATCCACTTCAACAAACTGATGAGCTATACGGAGCAAATGGCCAGTCGCAGCCTGACCGCGGGCTCCAAAGTGCTGTGCTCGAAAATCGTCACGAACGAAGACGAAGCCACGGCGCACCTCTCCTTGCCCCCGAGGAGCAGTCTCATCAAGCTCGAACGCCTGCGCCATGGTGCCGGCGAGCCGTTCGCCCTCGAAACGTGCTATCTCCGCGCGGCCGAATTCCCAGATCTTCTTTCGGCCCCACTTGAGCGCGAATCACTCTTCGCTTTCCTCGAACGGAAGTATAAAGTGGAGATCGGCTACGCGGATGAGGAAATTGACGCCACGGCTGCCGATCACCGGATCGCCGATCTCCTCGCGATTCCTTACGGCGAGCCGCTGCTCCGCATTCGTCAGGTTATCCATTCCACCGCAGGCAAAGCGATCATGTACGTTCTGGGCTTCTACCGATCTGAACGGCACAGCCTGGTGGTCCGCCGATTCCGCTAGGGTTTTCCGGCGGGTGGATCTGGGCACCTCGAAGCTGCGCGTGTCATTTTCAGCGCTGCTGCGCTTCGTGCGGGTTGCGATGGCCAAGGCGACACAGGAAGTTTGCAGAAAATTCAGGCAGGGGGGGCTCTTCGTCTTCTCTGCCGAGGCAGGTGGGACCTGCGGGTAACAAGTTTGCCAGTTCAGCCATCCTCCCGCGTCGCCGGGCGATTTGTCGCTTTGTGGCTCGCGATCTTCTTTCTGTTCAGGCCTCACGGTACCTTCTCCGCAGAGTCCCTCCCTCCGCTCCCGAAGCTGTACCTTCAGCAGTTCCTTCCTGCGGTTCGCAAGCAGGTTCAAGAAGCATACGATGCGGCCGTGGCGCATCCCCGCAACGCCGCCGCCAATGGAAAGCTGGGTATGGTTCTGCAGGCATACAGCCAACTGGAAGGAGCCGAGATCGCCTACCGCCGCGCCCACCAACTCGCGCCATTCCATTTCGGCTGGATCTATTATCTGGGCAGGACCCAAGCCGACCAGGGGAACTGCGACGGCGCCGTCAAATCACTGCGCAAGGCTTTGACCCTAAATCCTGGCTATCTGCCGGCCCGCCTGAAAGTAGCTGAGTGCCTTCGTAGTTCCGCACAATGGGAGGAAAGTGAAACCCTCTACAAGGCGATTCTGAAGGACCATCCCGACAGTGCCGATGCGTACTACGGGCTTGGGAAGGTTCAAACCGCACAGCACGAGGTGCGCGCGGCGATTGATTCGTATCGTGCTGCCTGCACGTTGTTTCCGGAGTTTGGCGCAGCCTATTACGCCCTGGCACTTGCATACCGAACGATAGAAGAAGAAGAAAAAGCGCGTGAAGAATTTCAAAATTACGAGAAGAACAAAGACACGGGACCACCGGCTCGCGACCCGTTAGTGGAAGAAATGCACGCGCTGAATCGCAGCGCTACAATTCAGATTCGCCTAGGGAACGACCTGGAACGCGCTGGAAAATTGCAGGAGGCTGCCGAGGCGCATGAAAGAGCGCTGAAAATCGATCCGGCGATGGTGCAGGCCCATGTAAACCTGATCTCGATTTACGGCCGTCTGAATGAACTGGAGAAAGCAGAGCAGCACTACCACAAGGCGGTTCAATTGGCTCCCGAAGAGGAGGGAGCGTACTACGATTACGCTGTACTTATGACAGGCGCGGGCCGCTCCGAACAAGCAGAGAAGGCCTTCCGGAAGGCGCTGGAGATCAACCCTTCCCACGCTGAGGCGCACAACAATCTTGGCGTTCTTCTGGAACAACGTGGCGGGCTAGCAGATGCCGAAGTGGAATTCCAAAAGGCGGTCGAGCAAGAACCGGGATACCGTCTCGCCCACTTCCATCTGGGGCGCCTCTTAGTGAATCGCCGCGACTTTTCCGCAGGTATTCAACATTTGCTGAAAACCATTACGCCTGAGGATGACAGCACACCGGGATATCTCTATGCGCTGGGAGCAGCCTATGCCCGGGCGGGCGACCGGGAAAACGCCATCCAGTATTTGCGTGAGGGTCGCGCTAAAGCGCAATCGCGCGGGCAGCACCAGCTTGTGGCGAGAATCGAAAGTGATCTAAAGATCCTCGGATCGCAGGCTAACTCTCATTGAAGCACGAAAACTCCAAGCTGAGAGGCGGTCGTTCGCTGGCAGCTGCTATGAGCCGGCGCGATTTTCTGTTTTTTGTTCCTGTCGCAGCTGCCTGGGCGCGCAGCCTGAATGCCCCGGCCTTCGACAACTCCCCGCCATCCCCGGTGTTTTCTGAAGTGGCTTCCGAGGTGGGACTAAATTTTCATCATTTTAACGGAGCTACCGGCGAATATTTCATGCCCGAGATCATGGGCGCGGGCGCGGCCCTGTTTGATTACGACAACGACGGCGCTCTGGACATTTACCTGGTGCAAGGAACACTTCTTGATGCACGGAAGGGCGCCCCTCAACCGTTATTCCCTCCTCCCGCCGGCTGGAAGCTTGGCAACCGCCTTTTTCGCAACGAACTGATGAGGACAGGGCGCCTGAAATTCACCGAGGTCACCGAAGAGGCAGGATTAACGGGCGCCGGCTATGGCATGGGTGTTGCAACCGGTGACTACGATAACGATGGCTTCATGGATCTCTTCGTAACCAATTTTGGGCGCAACATTTTGTATCACAACAACGGCGATGGAACATTCACAGATGGGACGCGCCAGTCGGGGCTTGAGAATACGGCTTGGGCAACAAGCGCTTCTTGGGTTGACTATGACAACGATGGAAACCTTGACCTCTTCGTCGCCAATTATCTGGACTTCACGATCAAGGGCAACAAGCGCTGCTTTGCTCCCACGGGCGAACTCGACTACTGCACTCCGAAGATGTACCGGCCCGTGTCAGCGAGACTGTTCCACAATCTGGGGAACGGCAAGTTTGTCGACGTCACGGAAGAATCGGGCATCGGAGCCTTTCCCGGCCCCGGTCTGGGTGTCGTCTGTGCTGATTTCAATGGCGACGGCTGGATGGACATCTATGTTGCCAACGACGGCGCCCCCAACTACCTTTGGCTTAACCAGAAAAATGGGACCTTCAAGGAGGCAGGTTTGGCTTCCGGTGCCGCATACAATGGTGAAGGCGCCCCTCAAGGGAGCATGGGCATCGCCCTTGGGGACATCAGCAATCGCGGTGTGGAAGACTTGCTGGTAACCAATCTTACAAAGGAAGGCTGCGTTCTTTATCGCCATGATGGCAAGGGAAATTTCTATGATGCCACGGCAGAATTCGGCCTGTGGCAACCGACTTTCCCCTACACCGGATTTGGCACACAGTGGTTTGACTACGACAACGACGGATTCCTCGATATCTTCATCGCCAATGGAGCGGTTACGCGCCAGGAATCTCTGCGCGGCAGCAAGTTTCCTTTCAATCAGATCAACCAGTTGTTTCACAACGAAGAGGGAAAAAGGTTTCGCGAGACCACCCGCATGGCAGGTCCGGCGTTTGCGCTTTCGGAGGTAAGCCGCGGAGCGGCCTTCGGAGATGTCAACAACGACGGGAACATCGATATCCTGGTGACCAACAACAACGGGCCGGTACGCCTTTTGTTGAACGAGACCGGCAAGCACAATGGAAACCACTGGTTGCAGGTACGCCTGGAACAATCCCAAAGGAATCTTTTCGGGATTGGCGCGCGCATCGAACTCCAACAGCGAGGACGCAAACTTCTTCGCCGCGTGCATACAGACTCCAGTTACCTGAGCGCCAGCGATGTCAGAGTGCATTTTGGCCTTGGAATGGATCCCAAGATCGAGCTTGTGGTGGTTTACTGGCCTGATGGGTCGAAGGAGTCGTGGGACAAGGTTCCTGCGGATACGATCATCACGCTCCGCAAAGGCACTGGACACAAAGGGTGACTTCCAACTTCCTCGGCACCGTCCGAGTATAATGCGTTTGCCCACTTGAGTGACGATGGCTTTGATCGCGCAGTCGGGTAAGGAGGGCATCAATGTCCGCGGTTTCGAGAAGAGAGTTTTTGAAGAATGCGGCGACGAACGTCGCCGCGGCTGGTTTCCTTTCCGCGTGTGCACTGGAGCTTCGCGCCAATCCGCTTGGCCTACCCATTGGATGTCAGACCTGGCCTGTGAGGGAGATGATTGCCAAGGACTTTCCCGGCACGATCAAGCAGCTTGCCAAGGCCGGATTTCAGACCATTGAGCTGTGCTCGCCGGTAGGTTACGCCGATTCCGGCTTCGCTGGCCTCGCCAAATACACGGGAACTGAACTACGGAGAATTCTGGGCGATGCAGGCGTCTCCTGTGTGAGTTCTCACTTCGGCATCAAGGAGCTCAGGGAGAATCAGGAAGGCCGAATTGCCTGGGCGAAAGACGTGGGCCTGACGCAAATGATCGTGCCGAGCCTCGACGGACCCGGGAAACCGACTATGGAAGATGTGAAGCGAGCGGCCGACGAATACAACAAAATGGGCGAACAGTCGGCCAAGGCTGGTATCCAGCAGGGTCTTCACAACGAGGACTTTGAGCTCTCGATAGTTGACGGCAAGCGGACCTATGACTTATTGCTGGACTTTCTCGATCCGAAACTGGTCAAGTTCCAGTTCCAGGTTTCCACAATCAGCCACGGCTACGACGCCGCAGAGTATTTCACGAAGTACCCTGGCCGCTTCTTTTCAATGCACGTACAAGGCTGGTCAGCGCAAGCCAAAAAAGTCATGCCGGTGGGACAGGACACTCTGGATTGGAAGAAAATCTTTACCGCGGCGAAAACGGGCGGTATAAAGAATTACTTCGTCGAAATGAACCTGGAAATGATGAAAGCCAGCGTTCCTTACCTTCACGATCTGCAGGTCTGATGAACCTGCTTGGTCACTCTTGCGGAGCGGTTCCCGACTGCGCCATTCTAAGAACAGATCGCCTAAGATGAGCTAGGGGCCTTCGCAGTGCTGGCGCGGACAACCAAGTCCGGCTCAACGACGATTTCTTTTGGGTAGGGTGTATTTGCAGCCGCCGTGATGCGGCGAAGCAACGTTTCTGCCGCGATCACTCCCATCGCTCGCAAGGGCTGCCGGACCGTTGTCAGGGCAGGATTCTGGAACGCCGCACTTTGGATGTCGTCAAAACCCACGACGGAGACATCTTCGGGAACGCGGCGGCCTGCCTCCCGCAGGGCCTGAATCGCGCCAATCGCTGAAATGTCATTGAACGCAAAGAGAGCCGTAAACGGTTCGCGCGAAGCGAGAAGCTTTTGTGTAACCTGGTAACCGAGTTCCGGCGAAGACGACTCGCCCTCGAGTTGCACGACCAAACGATCTTTGATCTCGATGCCGAGTTCTCCGGCTGCGCCGCGCACGGAATCCCAGCGCACTGCCGTGTCCGAGCTGAATTCCTGCCCTTGGATGAAAGCCATCTTGCGGTGCCCGAGCTTCATAAGATGTTCGAGGGCCATGGTGGCTGCGAGCGCATGATTCAAAATGATATTTGTTACGCCAGGCACATCGCGATGGCCGGAAACTGCGACGAGCGGCACCTGCACGCCTTCGCTGAATGCCGTGTCCACCGCGATCAACCCTTCGACGGCCCGCTGCTGAAGAAGCAGAGGGTATTCTTCAATCAGATCCTGGCGGTGGCGGTGGCTTACGACAAAGTAGAAGTAACCTTCCTCAAGAAGATGATCCTCAATTCCCGACATGACCAGAGCCGCGTAACCTTCGCTGATTTCCGGCACAACCACGCCGATGGTATAACTGCGTTGCTGCCGGAGAGATCGGGCGAGCTGGTTCGGCCTGTAGTTCAGCTCCCGTGCAGCGGCACGAATTAATTCCTGGGTACGATGTGGAATTGATTTCGCGGCAGGTGAACGGTTAATCACCAGGGAAACAGCAGCTTGAGAAAGTCCGAGGTGCTCTGCGAGCGACTTCAGACTGACACTCTGTCGTGCAGGTTTACGCGCGTGAGAATTCAAGCCTGATTTCGGCCGAGACATAGGGTGTATGGCCTCGTAGTCTCGCACATTCGGCAGAAGCGGGACAAGGCATGCCTTACTGCAAGCAGGCCCATCATACTTGCTGTACGGCTTGAAAGACGAACTAAATCGGTTTAGTATGCTGTTTCCGTCGTTGCCATTGGGGGCGTCGGCTGCTGCTCGAGGCTGCCTGATGATGGCGATGACACTGCGAGTTCTTTGCATTGAGAACGGCGGGGGAAGCTCCGTCGTACTTGCTTGAGCGATGACGGAAACTGTTTGAGGTTGAGCCAGTTCGATCGGCAGGCGACGAACGGCTCCATGCTCCGGGAAATCATGGGAGAATTCGAATCGTGAATTCGCTGCTGCTTCGCTCTGCAGTTGTTGCCAGCTCATTGTTATTTTGTTTGCCCGTCTCGGCACAGACTTGTTCTTCGGCCAGAGTTGCCCACGTTGCAAGTGCCCGCCCGAGTCTGAGCGATCCAAACTCAGAGAGAAAGATAGAAGCGCTTCTGCAAAAGATGACTCTCGAGGAAAAGGTTGGGCAGCTAGTTCAGTATTCCGCCGGACAACCGACGGGACCGGGCACGGGACGCACCGATTACGACAGCATGATCCGCAAGGGAGAGGTCGGGGCGCTCTTCAATATCACGACCGCGCGCGAGGTAAATGTCTACCAGCGCATCGCGGTGGAGCAGTCCCGCTTGCACATCCCGCTTCTGTTCGGTCTCGATGTAATTCACGGATTTCGCACAGAATTTCCGATTCCTCTGGGCCTTGCTTCCAGTTGGGATCCTCAGTTAGTGGAACGGGCCGCACGCGTGGCAGCGCGCGAGGCCTCCGCGAGCGGTATCCGTTGGACTTTTTCGCCGGTGGTGGATATCGCGAGAGATGCCCGATGGGGACGAATGGCCGAGGGCTCCGGAGAAGATCCCTATCTCGGCTCGGCGATGGCGAGCGCCTACGTGCGCGGCTACCAGGGCACTAGGCTGGATGCGCCAGACAGCATCGCGGCGTGCCCGAAGCACTTTGTCGGCTACGGTGCCGCGGAAGGCGGACGTGATTACAACAGCGTAGAACTTTCGGAACACACGCTGCGCCAATTTTATTTGCCGCCTTTCCATGCCGCTGTCGATGCGGGTGCCGCAACCCTGATGAGCGCGTTCAACTCCCTGAATGGAATACCCGCTTCCGCAAACCCGTTCACCCTGAGACAGATTCTACGCAAGGAGTGGGGTTTCCAAGGGATGGTTGACAGTGACTGGACTTCGGTTGCCGAACTCGTGGCCCACGGTATAGCCAACGATGGGGCGGCTGCAGCACGTAAAGCGTTTTTGGGCGGCGTGGATATGGACATGGCCAGTAGTCTTTATCACGACCATCTCGTGCAACTCGTCCGCTCGGGTGAAGTGCCGGAGGCGCGCGTGGACGAGGCCGTTCGGCGCGTCTTACGCGTGAAGTTTGCGCTGGGCTTGTTTGAGTATCCCTACAGTGACGAGTCGAAGGAAGCGGCGGCCATGCTCCAGCCAGAGAGCCTGACGCTGGCACGCACCGCAGCGGAGCAGTCTTTCGTTCTTCTGAAGAATGCTGCTCGCCCGGATGGAGCGCCAATTCTGCCGCTTTCCACGGAAACGAGGACCATAGCTCTGATTGGACCGTTGGCCGATGATCAGAAGAATATGCTGGGCTCCTGGGCTGCCCGAGGCCGCGCTGAGGACGTCGTCACGCTTCGCGCTGCGCTCACACAGAAACTCGGAATCGATCGCCTTCGCTACGCGAAGGGAACTGAAATCATCGGAGGATCCGATGACCAGATCGCCGATGCTGTCAGAGCGGCGGAGCAAGCCGATGTCGTGATTCTCGCGTTGGGAGAAGATGCACCGGGGATGACCGGCGAGGCCGCTTCGCGCGCACACCTTGGCCTGCCGGGAAGCCAGCAACAGTTGCTGGAAAAAACTGTCGCAACGGGGAAGCCCGTTGTGCTGGTGCTTTTCAGCGGCCGGCCACTCACCCTGCACTGGGCGTTCGAGCATGTCCCTGCCGTCGTGGCCGCGTGGTTTCCAGGGGTGCAGGCTGGCCCCGCGCTGGTGCACACACTCTTCGGAGAAGTGAATCCGAGCGGAAAATTAGTGGTGAGCTGGCCGCGCGCCGTTGGGCAGGAGCCCTTGTACTACAATGCTTTAAACACGGGCCGCCCCGCGGGGAATATCGATCTAACGCGCCCACCGAAGAATGGGGACGAGAAATATGTTTCGCGATATATCGACATGCCGAACAGCCCGCAATTTCCCTTCGGCTACGGTCTCTCCTACTCGAACTATCAGTACAGTCAGCCGCGGCTCAGCAAGGATCAACTGAGCGCAGGGGCGTTGAATGACGAACTTCGCGCCGGCGGACGAGTATCGAATGCGGCAGTGGAGGCCAGCGCCGATGTGACGAATACTGGAACGCGAGCGGGCGAAGAGACCGTCCAGCTTTACATTCGCCTGCAAGGAACGAGCGTGGCGCTGCCGGTCCGGGCATTGAGCGGGTTTCAGCGCGTCACATTGGCGCCGGGTGAGACAAAGAAGGTGACCTTCACGCTGGAACCTGACACTTTCGCTTTCTGGAACGATCAGAACAAATTCGCTGTCGAGCCCGCGCGCGTCACCATCTGGGTGAGCCCGGACTCAAGCAGCGGCTCTGGAGCAACACTTCAAATCGTAAAGTAACAGAGGACGAGGACATGACGCGCGAGCGCTTCCTGAGCCGTAGAGAAGTAATACGGATTGGCGGAATGAGCTTGCTCTGCTCTCCGCTGGCAGCACTGGCAGGGTGCGGAGCGCCCGCCTCCCGCACTTACACCGAGCCGGGCGGCGCCCCCTTCCAAGGAACGGACGAGCAACTACTCGACGAGATTCAGCGCGCTACGTTCAGTTTTTTCTGGAATGAAGCGAGCCAAAACACGGGCCAGGTGAAGGACCGCGCCTTGGCCAATGGAAATGACTCGCGCCTTATGTCCAGCATCGCGGCGACGGGATTTGGCCTGGCCGGCTTGTGCATCGGGGACCAGCGCGGCTATGGGAAATCCGCCGATATTCTGGAAAGAGTGCGCAAAACCTTGCGTTTTCTCGCGAATACTTTGCCGAACGAGCATGGCTTCTTTTTTCATTTCATCAACATGGAGACGGGGCAGCGCTGGGAAAAGTGCGAGCTTTCGTCCATTGATACTTCGATTCTGCTGTGCGGCGTTCTGACGGCGCGGCAATATTTTGCGGACCAGGAAATCAAAGACCTCGCGACGACAATTTATGAGCGCGTCGACTGGCCGTGGATGCTCAACGGCGGCGCAACTCTTTCCATGGGCTGGACGCCCGAATCCGGTTTTCTCAATGCCCGCTGGGAGCACTACTGCGAACTGATGATGATTTATCTGCTGGGCATCGGGTCGCCGAGGCATCCGCTCCCTCCTTCGAGCTGGGACGCCTGGACGCGGCCCACGATCAAATACCAGGGAATCGAATACATTTCCGGAAACGATCCGATTTTCACGCACCAGTATTCTCACGCCTGGTACGATTTTCGAAACCAACGGGATGCCTACACGGATTACTTCGACAATTCCGTGAAAGCCACGAAGGCTCACAAACTTTTTTGCTTGTCCTTGCACGATCAATTCCCGGACTACAGCGAAAACCTTTGGGGAATCAGCGCCTCGGATTATGTGAAGGGCTACACCGCCTGGGGCGGCCCGCCGCCCCAAGGACCGATCGACGGAAGCATCGTCCCCTGCGCCACCGGCGGATCTCTCCCGTTCCTCTTCGACGATTGCGCGCGGGTGCTGCGAAACTTGCGGGGCCGTTACAGGGATAAGGTGTGGGTGAAATATAGCTTCGTGGACGCGTTCAACCCGCTGACCGGCTGGTACGATACGGACGTGCTCGGCATCGACCTTGGGATCACCATGCTAATGGCCGAAAACCACCGCAGCGGCCTCGTGTGGAACACCTTCATGAAGAACCCCGAGGCGCAATCGGCCATGCAAAAGGTCGGATTCCACTGAGTTTCTTAGTAAGTGCCTGCCGACAAATCCGCAGCGGTCGTCGCTTGTACCCGAAATGTTTGGCTCCGTGCCGGTATTGAAGAAACACAGCGGCACGAATTCAGATGCGCAAAACTGGATTGCTCGGTTAAAAACTAAGACGCGCCTGGAATTCGATAACGCGTCCTGCCAAGCCTCCGGCAGTCTGACCGAACTTTGTGTTTTCAATCCGATTTTGATCGGTGTTGAAGTTAATCGGCTGAAGGTTCAGCTTGTTGAACGCGTTGAAGAAATTCCCACGCAGCTCAATTTTTCCACCCTCTCCGATTAATCTCAGGTTTGGCAAGCCGAACTGCTTTGCTAAGCTGAAATCAAGGCCAAGGTAGTGCGGGCCACGGAAGGAATTGCGGCCGATGCCGGGCTGGCCAGGAGTGCAGATGTCAAAGTACGGGAAGCCGGGATGATTTGCCGGATTGGCCTGCCCGCAATCCACACCGGGGCCAAAGAATTTGAGCCCGGGGAAATTGGCCAAGGGATTGAGGAATGCTTCGTTGGAAGTATCCCGCCCCGGTTCCTTGAGGAGCGCACTGGGCCGCGTTGGGCATATGTTGGCGGCGCTGGTGATGGGAACGGAACCGATGACGCACGTAGTGGGTGTCCAAGGGAAGCCTGTGTGGGCGCTAAGAATCCCGTTAATTTGCCATCCACCCACGACCTTGCCAATCCAATCGGTGCGTCCGCGAAAGATAGGGAGATCCCACAGAGCGGTCAGCGTGGCCGAGTGCTTAACATCGAAATCCGAGGGCCCATGCTCGTTCTGTGGACGCGCTGGATCGGTCTGATTAGTTTGCGCGCCCGGACCTTCGTTGGAGAGCTGATCGATGCTCTTGCTGTACCGATAGTAAAAATCAAACTGGAAGCCGCGGTCGAATTGGCGGCGCAGGCGCAGGTTTAGAGAGTTGTAATTCGAATTGACGTCGCTGGTGGGAATGTATACGGCAAAGAAAGCCGGATTGGGCGCCTGCAAAAAGTTTTGGTTCACCAGCCGGGTAAGCTTGTGGCCGGCGCTTCCCTGATAGCCCGCAGATGCAATCAGTCTCCAAGGCAAGCGATGCTCGACGTCGAGGGAGTAGAGGTAGACGTAGGCATTACGGAAATTCGGAGAGCCACCATATATCTCGACGGCTTGGTCAGATGTGCAAGCAGCATTGCCGCAGACGCCCCCGTTCCTCGGATCAATTCCGAATGCGAGAGCAGGATTCACTGGGTAGCTGGTGGCGGAATTGTTGCTGCCCAGCACATAAGTGATTTCGCCGCCTTTGAAGGGCGTGCTGAAATCCTGACTCGAAGTCCCGCAGCAGATGTTGAATCGCGCGAAAGCTGGGGGATTGCCACGCGCATTGGAGAAAAGAACATCGTCGGTGCGGTTATAAGCCAAACCAAAGCCGCCACGAACAACGGTATTCTCACGGAATCGAGAGGGGCTCCATGCGAACCCCAGGCGCGGGCCGAAATTATTGCGGTCGGGCTGGATCAGTGAACTCGTGAGTCCGACGGTAGCATTGACGAGGCCGCTGGAAGGGATGGTGATATTGGAGAGCTGACCTTTGGCATCGCTGAGCGGAGGGTAGTATTCGTAGCGTAAGCCGAAGTTTAGCGTGAGGTTGGGTCTCACTTTCCAGTCGTCCTGGACAAAGAATGCGGTGGCTTTGGAACGAAGATAGCGCTGCCCTTGGGCGGGCCCGCCGGTACGCGGGTCCGCGTTGATAGCTTCGAAGATGGGCGTGCCGTTGGCAAAGTTCCAGAGGCGAACATTGCTGTAGAGTGGACGCGCTCCGCCGAGCAGATTGTTGTTGTCCTGCTCCGCACTCAGGTCGAAGCCGACCTTCAAGGCGTGAGTGCTGATAACTTTGCTCAGAGTATCGCGGAAGTTGTACGTATTTTGGGTAAAAACGGCCGGCGTAGCTTCCGAGCGATCGGCGCCAAAGCGAATGCGATCGAAGTTGTAGCCTTCGATTTCGACGCGTGGGATTCCGAAATTCACATTGCTGTTGGCACTGATCTGATTGAACGCAAAACGCGTGAAATTGAAGCGCGCTTCATTGACCATCGTGGAAGAGAGAATTCGAATCCAGGTCAGCGCTTCGGTTTGATTTTGCGGCTTTTGCGCGATGTCCGCTTGCGGACGGCTGCGGCCTCCGGAGTCACTGCCCAAGTTGTTTGCACGGGTCAGATAGGTGCTAAAGGCGAATTGATCCTTTCCTCTGTTGTAATCCACGCGCCAGTTGTACTGATTTCCATTGGTTGAGCTTGGGAGGGCGAGTTGAACGAACTGAATATCGGGGATGCCATCGAGTCCGCCGCCGGCAAAATGTGCGCCATCTAGAGGAACATACTGACCAGTCGCGCCAGTGGGAGAGCCAACATCAAGGCCTCCGGTGACGGCCTGGCACCGCGTTGGATCGTTGATGCTTGCGCCGGCGCAAGTGGAAGTCAAAACATTAGCAATTCTGGGAGTGACCCCAGGAGAGCCAAGAATGGTAGCCGTAACGCTTCCGGGCCGGGAAGAAATGATGAGTTGCCGGAATTCTGGCGTCTCCACCCAAGTGCCTGCGGAGATGTCCAAATTGTTGCTGCGCAGGCCCTCATAGGAAAAGAAGAAGAAAAGTTTGTCCTTGAAGATCGGACCGCCGATGCTGCCACCGAATTGACGGAAATTGTTGTTGACCCGGGCAGGCCGTTCGCCTTGGGGGCCATGAAAGTTATTGAAGGCATTCCAGTTCGGATCCTGATACTTGAAGAAACCGCTACCGTGAAACTGGTTGGTACCTGCCTTTGAAACAACTTTAACCTGAGCGCCAGAGCCGCGGCCATCTTCAGCGGAGTACGAGCTGGACAGAACTGTGATCTGCTGCACGGATTCCTGGTTTGGAGTAATGACCGCAGCACCGCCAAATCCGAGGCTGTTCACACTGACGCCGTCAATCGTGAAGTTATTAGAAGCGGCGCGTTGGCCATTGGCAGAGACCTGAACCTGATTTTCAACTTGGAAAATGGAAGAATTAGAGCCGCCGGGGCCGGAATTGTTCGGAAACACGGAAGCGTTGCCATTTCCCTGACGCGCACCGTCCCCAAATACACCTGGTGTTAGGCGGAGCAGTTCATAGGGGTCGCGCCCCACCTGCGGCAGACGAGCAATTTCTTGGGCGGTAATGGTCGATCCCGTGTTGGCATTCTCCGTGGGTAGGGCTTCGGCAAAAGCTGCGACGGTTACCTGTTCGCTAACGGCCCCGACTTCCAGCGTGACATCCAAGCCACGCGGTGTCTCTGCTTCCACGGCAACGTCATTGGAAGTGGACTTCTTGAATCCGGCGGCTTCGATGGTCACCGTATATAGGCCCGGCGGCAATCCCCCTATGCGGTAGAACCCTTCGGCGGACGCGACCGTTTCACGTGTTGCACCGGTGCCCTGATTGGTTACCGTCACCTTCGCGCCCGCGATGGCCCCACCGTTGGAATCCATGACCGTGCCCTGGATGCTCGCGCGAAACTGTGCGAGTGCAGACCCTGCCAAAAGAGCAGCGCAGGCAAACACCAAGACTACCCGGAACAAAAGTTTGGATAAGCTCATGACTCGCTCCTTCACCCCAAAAATTGCGAAGGCCCCCGCACCCTCAGCTAAATCGGTTAACTATCCTGTTGGCCGGGGAGTATAGCTACCTGAAATTTGAATGTCAACGATTCTTAGTTTGAATACCCACGCCTCACGCCCGTTTGTACTGGCTTGGCGTGCCACAGTATGTTTCTTTTGGGACGCTTCTGGACTGCTGGTGCAATCGGGTGATTTGGCGTTGCTATAGGACGGTTGCCGAGGCTCGGGCAGTCTCTTCGAGAACCAGAGGCAAGAGGAATTCCTGCAATCGCTCGCTCTCTGTGAGATTCAGGCGGTCAAATTGAATCCCCATCTGGCTTCCACCCAGAATGCGGACGACCGAACCCGTGGCCACCACGGACCTCATGCGCCCAGAGAGGTGCAGGCTTAGGCGGACTGGCGAGCCCGCCGGAAGGATGCGACGAGCCTTGACCAATACACCAGTCGGGCTGAGATCAATCGTCTCGCCCTCAAAGTCTTCCCGGCCAAACCTAAGCTGCACTCGGGACTGAAGCGGAACGCGCCTCGTCCGGCGTCGATCATTTTCCATGGCTCCCTGAGTGGCCCGAACCAGCTTTAGTAGGCGATCCCTGTCGATGGGCTTGTAGAGAAAGAAATTCGCACCCGCTTCAAATCCTATGGACATTGCGCTCGGGCGCTGATCGTCGCTGATCAGGATGATAGGCGTTGCGCGGTTCGACTCCGTACGACGCATCTGCCGCGCAAGCTCGATGCCATCGGGAGAGGGCATGTGCAAGTCCAGGAAGACCACGTCAAATTTTCCTTCTTCGAGAAGACCGGGAGCCTCCGCGCTTCTCGTGAGAGTCAGGGCTTCTAAGCCGGCGGACAGCAAGACCTTCTGGATCAGATCGCAAATTGCCTGTTCATCATCCACGACGAGAGCTCGCCTGTACATGATTCCTCTTCCATTCTGCCGTTCACCCGACTGTCCTGGACTTTGAAACTCAAGTAGCCGAGACGGCTGCGTCTACAGCAAGGCGGACGCCTCACAAGTTCATGATTGTCACGTTTGCCGGCGCGGCCGCCAATCACGCGACGCCGATGGACGCTCTGGCCGCCGAGAAACCTCATAGCAATCAAATTGAACGCCCACCCCCAACTTGCCCCTTGGCGAATCAAATGACTCGATGCGAACCATGTGGCCCGAGCACAGCCATTCGTTTGCGGGCTCGCCGGTAATCTCCTCCGGCATCTTCAGAAGGACCTGAACGGCGGTACCCACGCGCAGCGGCGAATTTGTCGGGAAGTAAATGCCTCTCTCGGAGCGGTTCACCGATTCGGTCCGCTGCTCTGCAATCGCCGACTTCAAAATGCGAACACGCAGGGGCAACTTGAAGTTGTGACGAGCAGAGACACGGCGGTCTGATAAGGCGATATTCATTGGAGGCTCCTTGCGCCGAGGAAGGGAGAAGGCGCACGCTAAGATTGCGAAACGAAAGGGGAAGTAAAGCATAGCATCGCAACTGCAAGGGAGAGGTGAATTCTCAGATGAGTTTCCTTCCCCGCAGATCCTCATTGCGCTGAGAAAAGTGAATGCAAGCCACGAAAGTGCAAGTTGATGCATCGAATCCTTGGGTGGATTACTATGAAGAGGAAGGCAAGGAGACTGGAAGAAATGCTGGGACTCACTTTTGAAGCCTTCGGGGCTGCGAGAAGGCCCATGAAAGCCAGACCACTGCTCCTGATCGCGAGTGGCTTGTTGGCGGTGACCTTGGGCGCGCAGCAGAAAGGCCCATTGCCTCCGCCACCGCCGGGCACTGTGGCACCCACAAGCACGCCTACGGCGCCATCGAAAGACGGCGCAGGCGTGCCACAAAGATCCTCGCACATCACGAATGAGCCGCCTTCCATGCCGGTAGAGAAGATCATTCAAAAATTTACCGAGAACGAGGACGAGTTCCGCAGAGAGCGCGAGAATTACACGTACACGCAAATCGTGGTGCTGCAGACCGTGGATGACGACGGGCAGGTCGACGGGGAGTATAAGCTGACGAGCGACATCCAGTTCACGCCGGCAGGAAAGCGCTACCAAAAGGACGTGTTCGCCCCGGTTTCAACCATCCAGCGAATTATCATGACGCAGCAGGATTTTGACGATATCGAGAAGGTCTGGCCGTTGGTGCTCACGCCCAACGAAGTACCCAAGTATGACGTCAAATATGCGGGCCGGGAGCAGGTGGACGAGCTCGGCACGTATGTTTTCGACATTAATCCGAAACAATTGGAGAAAGGGCAACGCTACTTTCAAGGGCGCATCTGGGTGGAAGACAGGGACCTGCAAATCGTCAAGACCTCGGGAATTTCCACGGGCTTAAAGAAGAAAAAAGAGGACAGCGCCTATCCCCACTTCGAAACCTTCCGCGAAAATATCGAAGGCCACTACTGGTTTCCGACCTACACGCGGGCAGATGACACGCTGCATTTCAAGTCAGGCCAGGATGTGCGCTTCCGAGTCTCGGTGCGATATCAAAACTACAAGCGGTTCGGAGCAACGATCAAGATCGGGACCGCGAAGCAAGTGGATCCGGAGAAACCGGAAAAACCCGAGAAACCTTAGCGTGGGCGTTCAGGAAGAGCGGACTAACGTCTGCTGAGCCAGACGAGCGTAACTCCGACACAAACGATCAGGACACCCAACCAGCGCTGCGGGCTGATGCGCTCGTGCAAGAAAAGCTTGGCCCCTGTGGTACCCGCCGCATAGCTCAAGGCGGTCACGGGTACGACAAGGCTCACGTTTTCGATCGACAACATGGCCAGAAGAGAGAAGAAGGCCAGCGTCATCATGCCAATACCGATCCACATCCATCCCACGCGCATGGCGCGGAAGACAAAGCGAGCGAGCGCAGTCGGCCGGAAATCGTGAACCTCGCCAATGACCTTCATCGCGCGAGTGACGCAGAGTTCGCCGCCCGTGCCGGCCACAATCACCAGGAACAAGAGGAAGAATTCACGCACGGTTAGGCCTTCTCCGTGGTGCGCGGTGGAGTGTGTCCGACCACAAATACGCCGACGCAAATCACGGCGATGCCGGCCCAGCGCAGAGGGGGGACAACTTCCTCCAGGAGGAAGTAACTCAGCACGGCAACGACAGCGTATGAGAAAGCGGAGGCCGGCTGTACGTAGCTATAGTCCGCCCAGGTGAGCACGAGCATGTAGGCGACAAAAAATGCGAGCAGGCAGGCAATCCCAAGCCAGATGTAGCCGGAAGTCAGAATCTTGAGGAGAATATGGAAAAGGTCCGCCGCAGCCCAGTTCTTTGCCGAACCAATCCCTTTCATCCCCTTGCTCAGCAGGACATTTCCCAGCGGAGCGAATAAGACCATGAGCAGAAGTAGAAGGTAGGTCTTGAAGTGCAGGCCGGGAGAATCTTTCATTCGATTTCGGCTTCGCCTTTTGCGTTTGGAATGATGCCATCACGATTTTACTCGATGTCCCAAAGTTCCCAAAGCCTCGCGCAGCTAAATTTCCGGCTTTTTGCTATTCTTTTTCTACGGTGCGAGCTTGTGAAAGCCAGGGAACAGGACAGGACTTCGATGCACGATCGATGAATCGAACCCTGATTCAGTTCAATGGACTCCCGCGAGAGATCGCGGGAATTCAGGAAATGCTTTCCTTGCTGTCGAGGAGCAGCGCGGAAAGCTTACGGCACGAGAGGTGAAATGATTTCGCAGGCCGCCGATTACCTATTCTTGGTCTTAGCCATTACTCCGTTCATCTATTACCTGCTTGTTCTCTATAGCTCGTGGCGTTTCTTTTCACAATCCGCGGGGCGGGTGCCCGTGAATTCAGATTTCACGCCACCCGTCAGCAATTTGAAGCCTGTTCGGGGATTAGATCCCGAAGCCTACGAGAATTTTGCGAGCTACTGCCGGCAGGATTATCCGGACTACGAGCTGATTTTCTGCGTGAGCGATGAAAATGACGCCGCGGTGCCGGTTCTTGAGAAGCTGATGTACGATTTCCCTGAGCGGCGAATCCGGGTGCTGTATGGTTCGGGTCGCAACGCCATTAACGACAAAGTAGCCAAGCTGGTCCGGCTGGTGAATGAAGCGCGCAACGAAGTCCTGGTAATCAACGACAGCGACGTTCGCGTCGAGCCAAACTATTTTCGCACCGTCGTGGCTCCTCTTCGCGATCCCAAAGTCGGCGGAGTAACCTGTCTCTACGTTTCCACCCAGGACAAAACTTTCACGCAACATCTCCAGTCCACCGGCATGTATTCCGATTTCTATCCTGGAGTTCTGGTTGCCCGGCAGTTGGATGGCATTAAGTTCACCCTGGGACCCACCATTGTCACAACCCGCGCGCACCTTGCTGGATTTGGCGGATACGAAGCCATTGAAAACCGGCCCGCCGATGATCTTCTGGTTGGACGCTTGATCGCGCAACAAGGCTTGCAGGTCGAGCTGCTTCCCTATGCGGTGCAGACCGTACCAGACTATGACTCGCCACACGCGCTTTTCAGCAAGCGGCTCCGTTGGATGACGGTGATGCGGCACATGCGTCCTTGGGGACATGTGGGGCTTGCTTTCACACAGGGACTACCATGGTGTCTGGCCGTTGCGCTGACTCATCCTTCTGCAATTGGCTTCGCCTATGTCGGCCTCTATCTGGCGTTCCGCGTGGCAATGACGTGGCTGGTCGGCGTTTGGGGATTGCACCAGAAAGGACTCTGGAAATGGATGCCGCTCATCGTGGTCTGGGATGCGACCGCGTTTGTGATCTGGTTGTTGACGTTCGGACGCAACAGCATAAGGTGGCGCAATGTCGACTACAGGATTCAAGAGGGCATGCTCGTACCCGCCGCCCCGAGTCCTGCGCAGAGTCACTCCCAATAAACGCCCGGGGGGGCCTACGCCTTCTTGGCTTTTGCCGCCGCTGAAGTCGCAAGATCCGAACGCGGTTCCGATACTGAGGATTTTCCTGGCATGCTCATCTGCATGCGGCGGTCGTTCCTTGGCTCGCGCCAGTTGACTTGCGGGAGCATGATGGAAGCATCCACGCGATCGCGGTACTTCAGGGCGATGTTCATAAGCGAATCGAGCAACGAATCCGACAGATGATGCGGCTGCAGGCCGAGATCAATGAGCTTGGAGTGTTTCGCGTTGTAGTAATGCTGCTCGGCTTCAACGCGCGGGTCGGGAATATGATCGATCTCGGCGGTAATTCCCATTTTCTTTGCGGCAGCTTCCACCAGATGGGCCAAATCCAAGACCGAAAACTGCTCTGTGAATTGGTTGTAGACCCTGCATTCGTGCCTGGCAGCAGGGTTGTGGCACGCGAGTTCGACGCATCGCACCGTGTCGCGAATATCGAGGAAGCCGCGCGTCTGCCCGCCCTTGCCGTAAACGGTAAGCGGCTGTCCAATGGCGGCCTGAACGCAGAAGCGATTTAGAACGGTTCCAAAGACATCGTCGTAGTCGAAGCGATTGATCAGCGCCTCATCGAGCGCGGCTTCGTCCGTCATAGTTCCGTAAACGACGCCCTGATTGAGATCCGTGGCGCGAATGCCCCAAATCTTGCAGGCAAACATCATGTTGTGACTGTCGTGCACTTTCGACAGGTGATAGAACGAGCCGGGTTGCTTGGGGAAGGGCACCACATCCTTGCGGCCGTTGTGCTCAATCGCGATATAACCTTCTTCAATGTCGATGTTCGGCGTGCCGTACTCGCCCATCGTTCCCAGCTTGATCAAGTGACAGTCCGGGAGAAATTCGCGGATGGCGAAGAGCACATTCAGCGTCCCGACCACGTTATTCACCTGGGTGAAGACGGCGTGTTTCCGGTCGATCATCGAATAGGGAGCGGAGCGCTGCTCAGCGAAATGGACAATGGCCTCCGGCTCGAAGGATTTCAGCGAGGAGGCGAGAAAGTCGTAGTCCGCAACATCGCCGACGTACATCTCGATGGTCTTGCCGGTGAGATTCTGCCAGACCCGGACACGATCCGTCAGCGGTCGAATGGGGGTCAGCGTCTGCGCGCCAAGTTCGTGATCCCAAAGGCGGCGCAAGAAATTATCAACAATGGCAACGGAATGACCTTTTTGTGACAGATAGAGAGCTGTTGCCCAACCGCAATAGCCGTCCCCACCGAGCACGGCAATCTTCATGAACCCTCCTCAAGGTAATTCTTAATTGTAATGTCTGCGACGTTTCGTACCGCGAGTGTCGATTCCGTCTCGATCGCACTCGGCAACAAGAGGCGCTGGGTAAGGCCTCAATAACCGTGGACTTTCTTTTTTACCTGTATACCCGCGGCATTGCAAGCGCGTTCTTGGAAGCTTCCGATAGCTAGTGCATCCCCGGCATCACCCCGGTGTGCTCCAAAGGATGATTGGAGAAAACCAGTTTGCCGCCGCTTGATGCCAGGAAGTCAAGGTGGTCGCGGCCGACGAGATTTTCCAAGCGGGACAATTCTTTCGGATAGGCGACGAGATAGTAGCGCTGAGAATCCAGCCAAAGACTCCTGAATCGTTCGTCATCGATAAAGACGTCGGGAGCGCCGGGTGCATAAGAACCATATTCCAAATTGTTGTAGCGGCCGTTGAGAATCAATACGTTGCTATTCGTGTAGAAAATCAGTGAGGAAAATGGGTAATAAGGATGATCGACGATTAGCTTCCCGGGAGGCGATTGCAGAATGGCCTCGGCGAGAGGACGTGAGGTCAGGTAGGGATCGAATACGACAAGGGCCAGGCGAGCGGCATGGAAAAACAAGACCATCATGAGTGCCGTCGCCAGGAAGGCGCGTTGGCCAATCCAGCGAAATGTCCCCAGCGTTCCGGCCAAGAGCGCAATAGCGGCCACCAAGAGAGGTAAACGGAGATACGCGAAGGAGTCAAACGTGAGGTCCAGCATATGACCCAGGGAGAGGGTGTAGACACTGGGGTGGAGGCTGAGAGCATCGGAGATATCACCGGGCGTCGGGAGATTTCGAACGGCAACAAATATCGCGAAGCACGCAATGGCGGCGACTCCGGCGACTCCGCAAAGCACGCGCGTTCCGCGACGAATCCAATCTCCTCCAGTGGCCATGGCCGAGCCCAGCAGCAGCGCGAGCGCAGGGTAGCAGGGCATGGAATAGTATTCCTGGGTTGTCGAGAAAGTGAAAAAGATCAAGAGAAAGCCGGTCCAACAAAGCGCGAGGAGGCGTACCCGTCCGGCGCGGTCGACCGGTTTGTAGGAAAGCTTGGCGATTGCGGGAAAGTAGACGCTCCATGGAAATAGCCAGAGAAAGTGGAACAGCCAGAACCAGAGTCGCGGAACCGTATTGTAATCGCGCGGATAGCGCAGGTTCAGGAAGCGAAGCACCTGTTCGTTGATGAAATAAAACCAGAGGAAGCCGTGGTACTCACCGGGCCCGCTATGGAGGGAGAAGGAAAAGTACGGAGGATTGCGGAGCGTTGCCAGAATGTGCCATGGTGCAGCGATCAAGAGAGCGACGAAAAATCCGCTGATGGGCCTGAGCCGTTGCCAGGTTCGACGCGTCAAGAGTTGCTTGTTGAAAAAAAGGTAAATCATGCCGGTGCCGATTGGGAGCGCGACGGCGATCAAGCCTTTGATGAGAAGGCCGATGCCGAGGCTTACGGCGAGAAGAAACGCCCAGAGCCGCGGGCGCGACTCCTCCTCATCAAGCGCGCGGAGAATGGCCCACATCGCGACGGCATTTGAAAGCGTCAACATGACGTCCGGGATCTGAACGCGTGTAAACAGAAACAGCCCGATGCACGTGGCCATGCACAATCCTGCATACAATCCGGCGCACCGCCCAAATGCCCAAACGCCCATCGCGGCCGTTAGCCAGGCAAGACCGATGGCTGCAAGCGCCACCGGAATGCGCGCTGCCCAGTCATGCACTCCGAAGATCATGTAGGAGATCGTCATCGGCCAGTAATACAGGGGAGGTTTTTCGAGGTAGGCGACGCCATCCAGGCGCGCCGTTACCCAATCGCCGGAACTCAGCATCGTTCGGGCAGCCTGCGCCAGCACCGCATCCGAATCGTCCATCAACGACGGCGGAGAAACGATGCATCCCAGGTAGATCGCTCCGGCGACGACCAGAACGGTCAGGTAGACGCGCCAGCTCTTGCTTGTAACAAAGTTTTCGGCGCCGTGGACGACGCTGCCTGAATTCGCCATTTCTTCATCCATTGAAACAAGATCATCAAACCCCATAGGTGATAGCCCGCATTGGTTTGCCTATCGAAGTGCCCTTTCAGGAATCCCTCGACGACCTCGCCGCGGAAAAGGTCTCGGTATTCGGAGAGCCCCTCCCGCAACGTATCAACGAGCATTGCTCGCAACGGCCCACGGAGCCATTCATGAGCTGGAATGTCGAAGCCCGTTTTCTTCCCCTGAATAATCGAAGCGGGCAATTTGTCCTTTCGCAATTCACTGAGTACGAGTTTTTGTTCTGCGCCGCGGATTTTCAGCCGGGCCGGGAGCTTCGCCGCAAATTCCACGATCCGGTGATCGAGAAACGGCGGACGCACTTCCACTGCATGCGCCATGCTCATGCGGTCGCTCTTCACCAGAATGTCGTCCGCCAGATAGTACTTCTGGTCGAACCACAGAAACGGAGCAAGAGGGTCCGTCGTTCGCGGCAAATGATTCATCTCCGCCAGAAGCCGATGGAACGATCCCGGCAGGCGAACTTTCAAAAGCGAATGCTTTTCGTCGTCGTTAAAAGTTCCATTCCAAAAGACATGCGCATGACCCGGCGGCAATAGACTGCCTTCCAGGAAGCGCTTCAATTTGTACTCAAAGCTGATTTTTTCGTCCGAAGCCGGCCAATGCCGCATCGCGGCGAGTCCCATTCTCAAGAGGCCACGCGGGAAACGCCTCGCATGCGCAGCGAGCATATCCGCCCGGCAGGTGATGTAACCGCCAAAGAGTTCGTCAGCGCCTTCCCCGCTAAGAGCGACTGTGGTCTTGGTTTTGCTCAATTTCGACAAAAACCAGACGGGCAGAGATCCCGCATCGGCACTGGGTTCATCCGAGTAGTACGCGAATTCTTCGATCGCGCTCTGCAGATTCACCTCGGGGGTCAGGTCCAGCTCCTCATGGTCGGTTCCATACTGCTTTACTGCGCGGTGAATGTATTTCGATTCGTCAAAGCTTCGTCCTCGAAACGAAATTGAAAATGTCTTCAGCCGTGAATTGCTGGCTTGCGAGGCGTAGTGCAGGATGGTCGTCGAATCCATCCCCCCGCTGAGCCAAATTCCCAGAGGCACGTCGGAGAGCAGGTGCTCGCGCACCGATTGTTGTAGAAGCGAGTCGAGCTCTTCCTTCGCAGCATCCAGTGTGTATTCCCGCGCTTCGCCGAACGGCAATCTCCAATAAGCATCGGAAGATACCTTGCCGTCTCGCCACTCCAGCCAGCAACCCGGAGGAAGTTTCTCGATTCCCTCGATGAGTGTCCATGGGCACGGTACATAATTCAGCGAGAGGTAACAATCGAGACCACTAAGGCTGATGCGCCGCTCAATTTCCGGGTGGATCAGAATGGATTTGAGCTCCGAGCCAAAAAAAATATCCTCGCCCTGGCGGCAAATGTACAGCGGCTTGATGCCCATGCGATCGCGAGCCAGAACGATCCGTCGCTGGTCCTTTTTCCATAGTGCCACCGCGAACATTCCGCGAAGGCGCTGGAAGCACTCCTTGTCCCATTGCACAAACGCGCGCAGGACCGTTTCCGTATCCGAGTGCGACGTAAACCGGTGTCCAAGGTCCTCGAGCTCCGACCGGACTTCCAGATGGTTATAAATCTCGCCGTTGAAGACAATTCCCGTCTGGCCGTCTTCGGTGATGATGGGCTGATTTCCCGAAGCCAGGTCGATGATCTTCAGTCGCGTAGCGCCCATTGAGAAGAGGCTGGATTGAAATACGCCCTGCTGATCCGGCCCGCGATGAATCAGAGTTTCCATCGCCTCCCGAATTCGCTCGGGAGGCGCTGCCCAATTTTTATTGGTGAAGCCAACTATCCCGCACAAGGTTCATCACCCCTTGCCGCCGTGCCTGGCGGAATGATTCTGAGTTGCTTTTGTTCATTGAAGACGTGTAGGTAGGAAGCCGTCAAGTCGCCTCTTAAATTCCATCTGCCGGAAGTGTCACAGCGCTACCAGCGAACGCGTGGCCAAATTGAATATCGTCCCGTACATTTTCATGCCGGAGCCACGCCTGCCACCGTTCCCCGTTTTACCGTCGCCAGTCCTGTCCAACTGTAACCTCGGTGTGATCGCAAAATGGCATCGCCGAACCCGGACGCCAGCCACGGCCGCACCTGGTCCTCGCGCAGATAGTAAGCAACGGGAGTCACCAACTGATCGAACACGTTTGCGTGCATCTCATCGAACGGATAATGATACATCGCCGCAAAATAATCGCCGTACGGGAGCTTCGACGGACCTTTCCCGTGTTTGTCCGGCCGGTAGAAGAGTTTAATCACCATCCACAGAATGGCGGAAGGGGGAAGGCATGCGATCCGCAATAATTCCGCCGGCAGCTTCGAGGTAACCGCTTTGCGCAGCGGGTCGACAAACTTCGTAATCCATTCGTTGCCCTCTTGCCCGTACACCCAGAACGCGACGCGCCCCCCGTCTCTTACGCGGGAAGCCAGACTCGCAAAACCAGCCGCGGGATCCGGTAGATGATGTAAGACGCCGACCGAAAAAGCCAAATCGAAGACGGCTCGCACGGGGGGATTCAACAAATCGCCGATCACCACGTGAGCGTTTGGTAGATGCCGCGTGTGCGCGAAAGCCACGAAGGCACTGCTGCCGAGGTCCATCGCGACGATAGCTTTCGCCCGACGCGCTGCCACGATCGCGGTATGCCGCCCCTTTCCGCAACCGCCCTCGAAGACCGTCTGGCCGGCGAAGTCCGCGGCCGTCAGCGGCGCCACCCAGTCAAAAAACTCCTGTTCGTAATAGTCGCGAAGCTCGCTCCAGCGCGTCCATTCCTCCGCAAACCGAGAAGCCGTCTCGAGTTTGACGGTGGCGAGGTTGGCGGGGAGAAGAACCGGTACGCCGTCGCGGATGGGGAAATACGAACTGCAATCATCACAGCCAAGCGCTCCGGCCATCAGATGGCCGTCAGCAGCCGTTTCCGCAGGGTCGCTTTTCAGGGCCAGCCCACCTCCACAATTCGGACATAGCAGGAAATCTAGGGCTTCGCGTCGCATTTAGCTCCTGACAGAGTATTTTACACAACAGCCGAATGTTCCGCACTACGGCTTCGCGGCTGCCAGGGAACGCAACAGGGCACTTGCTCCATTCCAAAAAATCTGCACTCCGATGCAGACGAGGAGAAAGGAGGAAAGCCGAAGGATGACGCTCATCCCGCTTTCGCCGATGATCGCGGCGAGCCGGCCGGCGAAGCCATAGCAAAGATAGATGCTCACCGCTACGAGCGCCGAGGCAATTACCGCGGCGAGGATCGCGAGAAGGTTGGGGCCAAGTTGCCGGGGCTCGTTTGCACCGAGGGTGATGGCGATGGAAATCGATCCGGGGCCAACCGTGAGCGGCAGGGTCAGCGGATAAAATGCACTTCGAGAAATATCCTTCAAGTTCACTTTCTTTTGAGCTTCGCGGGTGCGGTCCACTTCCTCCTTGCTTTTTAAGAGTGCCCAGCCGTTGGAAATGACAATGAGGCCGCCGCCCACTTGCACGACCGGAATGGAGATTCCAAAGAAACCAAGAATGTGCGTGCCCACGAGGAAGGAGGCAATCAGGAGTATGAAACTGTTGATGGCAACCTGGCGCGCGAGGATTCTGCGGGCGGAGGCGGGATAGTCGCGCGTCAATGAAAGAAAAACGGGGCTGCCGCCCAGCGGATTCACGATGGGGAATAGCGCGCTGAGGATCAGCAGGGTGCTCTTCGCAACTTCAAACACGAGAGTCCTCTGAGTTGGCAGGTTTTCTAGTTAACAATAACCACCCCTCCCCCCCCAGATTTTTTGTAAGTATATATTCTAAAGAGGGTTAAAGTCCTTTGCTTTGATAGACTTTTGCAAGTGTTGATCCTAAAAGACTTAGAGAAGCGGGAAAATGGAACAGCGAAAATGGAAAACTTCCAGTCAGAAAGGGAGGTGGACGCAAGGCGGGCGGAACGCTGAGAAGCTTCCCGGCAGGACGGGGTCATGCGAAGTAAACCCAGGACACGTAGACAGGGAGGAAGGGAAGCAATTCGAGGCTGAGAAGTAGCGAGCACAAGGCAGGATAGCACGAGGGTATGAGCTGGCTAAGCGTTTTGCAGGGAATGGGGAAATTGAGGATTGGACGGCTAGCAGGGCGGGACTAAAGCACGGCGAGGCACAAAGCTATGCGAAGAATCCCCACGCTTTGGAAAGAGCCAAAAACGATCAGGCGCCCCAACGACTCAGGGCGCCCGTCTGTCGGTTTGCCGCTGGCGCTAGAAATCGAGGCGGATGCCAACCTGGACTTGGCGCTGCGCGGTCAAGGTATTGCTGGACGACGTTGGAATAAGGAATGGGCTCGTCGAAGGGTTGCCCGTTATTGCGGGGTCCTGGAAGGCAAGGCAGGGTGCAGCCGCCGAGCAAGCAACAGTTCCGTTCTTAAGAGTGCCCGACGTCTGGATCGCGAACATCTGCGCGTTTGCGCCGGTGACGTTCACATGATTGAAGAGATTGAAGGCGTCTCCGCTGAGCGTCAACTTCCAGGGTTCCCAGATCTTGAACTCGCGCGCGATTCGCAGGTCTACGTTAACGGTGCGTGGCAACTGGAATGAGTTCGCTCCGAGGAACGGCACGCGAGTTGTGCCGCCGGCGGCAAGCGCTCCCGCCGCTCCCGCCGGAGCGTTATAGGTTATGCCATTGACTGTCCGCGGCGATGGCGCGTTGCCTGAGACGGTCGGAGTCAAAGGAGCGCCCGAGGAGGCGGCGACCAGCGGCGAAATCGTGAAGCCGTTGGCCAGGTATCCCAGCCAACGATGCGCGCCGTGGTAATAGTTCGGGCTCCAGATGGCGGCTAGGACGAAACGGTCGCGGATGTCGAAATTGGAGCGGCTATATTCGCCTCGGAGATCAAATGGGTTCAACACGTTGTTGGTAGCCGTAAAGGTCTGCGAACCCTGGCCGAAATCATTGGAACGGGACCAGGTGAACGACGATTGGATTTGAAAGCTCTGGTAGAAGCGGCGATTCAAAGCAACCACCAACGCATTGTAGTTGGAGTTCACTGAGTTGGAGATGGAGGTTATGGCTTGAACGGTGTTATTCGGGCGCCTGGTACCGGTTTGGGCACCGGGGCCAGTGGTGGGCACGCCGAAGTATGGAACCGTGAACTGTTGTCCGTCGAAGGGCCCTCCGACAGCCGTGTAAGTAGTGGTTAGCGTGGGAGCAGCCAGGTTAGTGTCCACGAAGCGGGGCAAGTGGCGGCCAAGGCTGCCAACATACGAAACGGAAACGGCGGTGTTCTTGGCGATTTCGCGCTCCACTACGAGATCGAACTCATGGACCATCGGAAGCCGGGTATTGGGTGCAAACTGGATGATATTCAATCCCGGGGGCGCCGCACCGGCGGCAAGCACGTTGGGATAATGGGGTGAAGTCGCCGAAGGCAAAATGCTGGTCGTGTTCTGGCCGGCAGCTACTCCGGTGTTGGCGATGGCGTTGAAGATGGTCGAGTTGATAATCCGGCCGTAAAAGATGCCGTAGCCGCCGCGGAGAACCGTCTTGCCGTTGCCGGTGATATCCCAGGCAGCGCCCACGCGCGGGCCGAAGTCTTTACGGCCACTGGGGAAAGAGCTGGTCAGAGGAATTGCTGGGTTGGGAATCTGAGGAGATGGCATCAGCTCGGTTTCCCAACGCAAGCCTAGACTAAGCGTTAAACGAGGGCGGATACGCCAGTCGTCCTGGACAAAGAAGGCCAGGTCATTTGTGCTAAAGCTGAATCCGGGTGTGCCTAATCCCTGGGTAAAACTGGTATAGCACGGGGCCGGAGCTGCAACGGTGCCGCAAAATTGCGCGCGTTGCGCAGCGTTGGCAACGAAATCGCTGATCCAATCCACGCGAGTGTTGTAAAGATACGCGCCAAATCCTGTGAAAAGATTGATCTCGCTGTCGTGAACGTGATTGATATCAAGCCCAAACTTGATCAGATGCTTGCCTCGATTCCAGGCAAAGGTATCGGCAACCTGATTGCGTCTCTCGTCTGGGAAAGCTGACCGATTGAGAAAGTTTGGCATGCCGAAGACCCAACCGCCGACGCCGTTGATGGTAATTTGAGGTGAAACACCGAGTTGCGAAACCGGTTCACCGGAGATCGAAGACTGTCCGTTCTGAAACTCGAAGTCCCGGCCGTACTGATAGCGAATTTCGTTGGTCACGTTTGACGAAATCGTGGTGGTCAGCCGAGCGATTCCCCAATCGCCCTTTACATAGTCGTTGCCAAAGCTTTCGATGCCTCGATTGACGACCGCGGCAGTCTGTATCCCCTGGGGTGAATTCCAGCGAAGACGGTTATAGGTGAATGAGGCACGATTCCTAGAATTGACATTCCAATCGATCTTGGGAAGGAGAATGAGCTGGTCTCCCCTGCGGCCAACGGTACCGGTCAGAGCCGTCTGCAACGCAAGAGCCGCGTTGACAGCAGCGGCATTTCCCGCCAGGACGCCACGATTGGTGAGGGTCGTGGTTTCTGCTGCGCTAAGAGGGGCAAAAATGGCGCCAGGAGTACCCGAGTTGGCCACGGCGGGGAAGGGGCGGAGTTGCTGGTCGGCACTGAAGAAGAAAAAGAGTTTATCCTTGATGATTGGACCGCCAATTCCTCCGCCGAATTGATGGCGTTTATCCGCTGGCAGGAAAGGTACTAGGACACCGTTGACAAGGTGTTTTTGGAAGGGATTGATGGCGCCCCAATCCGTGCTGCGATCGTACCAAAAGGCCTGTCCGTGGAACTGATTCGTTCCGCTCTTGGTGACCGCATTGACGACGCCGCCCGCAGCGCGGCCATATTCGGCGGAATAATTGGAAGTATTGACCTGGAATTCCTGGATACTGGCCTCGCTGGTGGAGTAGCTGATACGCGTGCGGCCGCGTTCTTCGCTAAAAAAGGCCTGGTTGTTGTCGGCGCCATCCACAGTGTTGTTGTTCAATAGCCCGGAAATTCCGCGGAAGCTGACGAGACCAAATCCGCCGTCGGGCGTAGCGCCGGGGGTGCCGAGTGCAAAGAAAGACCACCTCCGGCCGTTGATGGGCAAGTTTTCGATTGTCGTTTGGTTGATGTTGGTGGAAAAATCGGCCCGGTCAGTGGTGATGACCGGGGCTTCAGCAGTCGCCGTAACGGTTTCTGTTCGAGCTTGAACGCCGAGTATGGTGTCAACGGTCGTCGTTCGCCCCACCTCGACAATGACGCTCGTGGCCTTGAAAGCCGAAAACCCACTTGTTGAGACTTCAAGGGAGTACACGCCAGGCCGTAGATGAGTAAGCAGGAAGCGTCCGCTTGCATCGCTAGTGCCACTGGCGTTGGCCCCTGTACTGAGGTTTTTCGCACTCACAGCTGCGTTCGGCACCACGGCTCCTGACTGGTCCGTGACAGTACCGCCGATGGCGCCATCGGTCGTCGACTGCGCGAAAAGGCCACAAGCCAGCAGCAGCATCGCCATCCATGCAAGGCAACAACGCCCGACGGAGGCCCCCACTTCATTCGTTCTCATAGAAATTCCTCCCTTGGATTTGCCGACGCTTCGCGCAATTGTGCGCGGACCTCAAGCCCTCCGGGGGTGGCGTGGAGGGCTCCTTACGTTGGGGACCAATCACCTTAGCCGAGAGCGCCTATTGCAGACAGCAACCAGCACCTTGTTTTATGACCACACCTTCTATCACAAGATGCAAGTCAACTAAAGCTAAAAACTTTTGCGCGCCCGCAGCGAAAATATCGATTTACTTCGCAGTCGGCAGCGCTCGAATGTCGTTCCCGAGAGCATACTGATTCCAGATTGCTGGAATATGAATCCTGCAAAAATGGGAGGTGATGAGTGAGCCTTGCACCGCTCCACGCCGGTGCGTTACAGTCTCGCTTCCACATTCGAGGACGCTGATGCCCAAACCCAGGAAGATTCGGCAGCGCGCTGCAAACCGGCGAGGAGAGCGCGTCAAAATCCTGATCTCCGGAGGGCGCATTCAAAGGCGCATTCAGGCGATAGCAAAGCAAATCCGAAGAGATTTCCCTGATGAACCGCTGCATCTGGTGAGCGTCTTGAAGGGCGGCGTGTTTTTTCTGACCGATCTTGCGCGAAGCATTGCCGGAGAGGTCTCCTTCGATTTCATTGCCGTCTCCAGCTACGGAAAAGCTACGCGTTCTTCGGGACAAGTGCGATTGACCCGGGACCTGGATTCCAGCATTGAAGGAAAAACCGTGATCCTTGTGGAAGACATCCTGGATACCGGTATGACGCTGCAGTACCTCCTAAAGTTATTCCAGCAGCGCAAGCCGAAGCACCTGCGCGTCGCGGTCTTATTAGACAAGCCCGAGCGCCGCGTCGCACCGGTGCGCGCTGACTACTTGGGTTTCTCGATTCCCAACGAATTTGTCGTCGGGTACGGGCTGGACTACGCCGAGCGCTACCGGAACCTGCCATACGTGGGAGTTCTATCTCTCGACTCCAAGCTGGCGAAAAAGGCTGCCGAGAAATAGCGGGCGCGCGCAAATTTTTCCTCAGGTCTCAGTGGATTGCGATGACGCGCGGATCGGTTCCTGCACAAAAAGAAAGATCCATTTTGGAAAGCCACCGAAGAGTGCAGGGCAGGACTGTTGCCGCCTGCTATAATAAAGTGAGTCCATGAATCCTTCAGGCGCACAGGCAGAAACACAGACAACGAACACCGGAACGGAGATATCGGCCGAAGTTTTGGCGACACTCGCCGAAATCGGGGAAGAGGTAAATTCCTCGCTGGACCTCGACGAAGTTTTGGCGCGCTCGGCTGCCCTCATCAAACGCCACATTGACTACGAAATCTTTGGCGTCCTGCTGATGGAACGAGACGGCGCGTTCCTGCGACACCGTTTTGCGATTGGATACTCGCCCGAACTGGCGGCGAACCTGCGGATCCCGCTGGGGCAGGGAATTACGGGAACGGCGGCGGCTACGGGACATTCCGTTCGTGTAAGCGATACCAGCAAAGACCCGCGGTACATCAACGCCATTGATAGCGTCCGGTCCGAGCTCGCGGTGCCCCTGATGCTTCGGGGAAAGTGCATCGGCGTCCTGGACATCCAGAGCC
>WNFD01000513.1_pt1 | contig 57180 bp, 60 predicted proteins | sample 5400491 | NCBI WGS metagenome assembly WNFD01 (sample SAMN13153343, study PRJNA577476) | soil metagenome | isolation source: 120 cm saprolite under Douglas fir tree site 2 hole 2 replicate 2 | place: USA:California | collected 2015-04-18 | reverse complement strand
CTCCTCCCGCCGGCGCTCCAGTCCTGCCAGCTCATCGGCCTCTTCTGGCACCATTGCCCCCAATCTGAGTGTTTACAACACTCAGATTAGGCCAGCAACCAGCTAGAACCCAGCACCCCTACGAAATTGACGTGCACCCACAGCCCGCTAACCTACTGCCAGCTGGGGACACGGTAGGGTCTGGTTCTATCCGGGATGGACCGACTAAGGGACCAAGCGAGTGGACCTCCTCCGCGATGTTTACGCCCGATTCAGGGTGCTGATACACGAGATAGCCAAGTTCGGCATCGTGGGCACCCTCGCGTTCTTCATCACCATCGGCGGCGCCAACGGGCTGCGTTCCGGGGCGGGACTCGGCCCGCTCACCTCGGTGACGATCGCCACCATCGTCGCCACTGTGTTCGCCTTTCTCGGCAACAAGCTCTGGGCGTTCCGGCACCGGAAGGGCAGCCACCTGGGCCGCGAGTCTGTTCTGTTCTTCGCCTTCAACGGCATCGGGTTGCTCATCTCGCTCGCGGTGGTCGCGGCGGCGCGGTACGGGCTAGGCCTGAAGGACACGTTCTCTTACAACGTGGCGAACATCATCGGCATCGGCCTGGCCACCATGTTCCGGCTGTACACCTACCGCCGGTGGGTGTTCCTGATGGACGACAGCGGAGCGCTGACGGCCGAGCAGCTGGAGCCGGAGACCTCTGGCACGCCTTAGGGTCGTGTGATCACGGGCATCCGCGGACGGCGGACAGGTCCAGGGGCGCGTTGAGGGCCGCGGTTTCCTGCGCCTTCGTCAGGTATCCGACAGCGGCCATCCGGCCGATGACGTGCACCAGCCGCGTCCGGGCCTGCCGCGGGTAGACCAGGGGATCGTCGTAGGTCGGCGCGTTCACCGCGCCGGCCAGCATGGCCGCCTGAACCAGGGTCAGCTGGGCCGGGAGCCGGCCGAAATACCCGCAGCTGGCGGCGGTCAGGCCGTAGTAGCCGTGACCGTAGTACGCGATCTCCGCGTACAGGCGGAGTAGCTCCGGCCGGCTGTACGTCTGGTTGAGCTTGACGGCCATCACCACCTGCTCGACTATCTGCGCGAAGCCGCTGTGGCCCGACGTGTACAGGTTCTTCGCCAGTTGCTGGTCGATGGTGCTGCCGCCCTGGTCCCGGTGCCCGGTGATCCAGGAGACCGCCACCCGGGCCATCGCGAGTGGGTCGACGCCGGGATCGGTGTTGAACCTGTGGTCTTCGGTCGCCACCAGAGCCTGCGCGAAGTACGGCGGGACGGGCGGCCCGGGGTAGGCGATGTGGTGTTCCTGCGCCTGCGCCTCGGCCAGGGAGGTGGCCTGGCCCGCCGAGGGGGTCAGCACGTAGAGCAGGCCGACCGCGGCCGCGAGGACGACGACGATGGCGAGCAGGATTTTGGCGATCCTGAAGGCGATCCTGAACCGCCTCCTGACCCGGAGGGGCCGAGTCTGCCCCTCGTTCGCCTGCCCCTCGTTTCCGAAGCCGCCGTCGTAGGAGGCCGAGCGGCGAGCCCCGAGTACTCTCAACTGCTCAGCCCTTCGGTATGAGGGAGACGACGCGGCTGTCGGTACTACAACGAGCATGGCACCACCGTCATGCCCGGCACATCGTAACTTTCCGCTCCGGCGGGAATCACGCATCCGCGGTGGCGCGGCGAGCCGGGGTGGCCGGGTTCGGCCCGGCTTCGTTTCAAGCGGCGCCGCGGTTGCGCTAAGCTAACTGAGCCTGCCGAGGTCTGGCAGGCAGGCGCTACGGGAAGCAATGTCGTGGCGCGGCGGGACGTGGCCCAGCTTGGTTAAGGCGCTTGACTGGGGGTCAAGAGAACAGGAGTTCAAATCTCCTCGTCCCGACAAATGAGGATTTACCGCTGAATCAAAATGTCAGTGCCGACCGCTACGGTACTGATATGGCTGGTGATTCATCAAAGCTACGCAAGTGGTCGGATGCCGATCTTATCAATGCGGTGAAGGTATCCAAGTCGTGGCGCTTTTTCATCGTGGACGGCGATCTCACCATGTACTTGATCCCCAGCCAGGTCATTGCCGGCCGCGTCCAGATCCTCTTGCGACGCTACCGAAAATACGTGGTCGGGAACGCCGCGGGATTCATGACGCCGCGACCTAGTGCTGCCTGAGAACCACCGCCTATCAAAGACGGCACGTGCCTCGGAGGCTCTCATCGGTAAGTGCCCGGTGATGCGTACTGACGTGAGCACGGACGATCGGCCAGTGCGGCCGCTATGGCGAGCGACTTCGCGGACCGGTTCGGTACCTTCACGGCGATCAGACGCGGGCCGGCCGACCGCGGTTCCAGCCGGCCCTGGGTCCGATGCCGCTGCCTCCTGGTGTTGACTTACCGGTATGCCTGTTCACGGAGAATACGAACCGAGCGCGCAGGCCTGGGTGCGCGATCAAGTCGAGCAATACGAGAGTTCGGGCGGGACCCAGGGCAGGACACTGCGGAACACCGGCCTGCCGGTCGTGATCGTGACCAACCTCGGCGCGAGCAGCGGCAAGGTGCGCAAGACGCCGGTCATGAGGGTGGAGCACGATGGCCGGTACGCCATGGTGGCGTCCAAGGGCGGCGCCCCGGCGCACCCGGTGTGGTACTACAACGTCCGCGCGAACCCGCTGGTAGAGCTTCAGGACGGCGCCCGCAAGCAGGACATGATCGCCCGCGAGGTCAGCGGGGAGGAGCGCGCGGAGTGGTGGAAGCGGGCGGTCGCCGCCTATCCGCCCTACGCGGAGTATCAGGAGAAGACCACGCGCGAGATACCGGTGTTCGTCCTGGAGCCGGTTTCCTCCTGACGCCGCGCCGGGCTAGCCGTTGATCGTGCCCACGCCGGGCAGGATCGGCTCGACGCTCAGGTAGACGGGCCCGGCGTGCGAGCAGGCCTCCAGGTCGAAGGCGGCGTGCGTCGCGCTGAACTGGTTCGGCGGGTAGATGCGCAGCTCGAACGTGCTGAACACCGGGTGACACCCGGGCGCCGTGGTCACCGTGGCGTCGCTGTACTGCAGTATCGTGTGGGCGGTCGCGCCCGGAGCGAGCACGACGGTGTGCGCGGCGACCCGGGTGGCCCAGCCCGCGGGGCTGCCGAGCTGGTGCCCGTTACGGTCGATGGCGGATACCCCGGGGAAGCCGCGCATCGCGCACGCGTGCCGGCTCAGGTTGGTGAACTGCAGCGGGTAGTAGATGCTGCCCGCGGCGCCGTTTCCCTGGTCGACCGCGACCCAGGCACCGAGGTCGCCCGCGGTGCAGGCAGGGACGGCGGTGCTCGCGGTGCTCGCGGTGCTCGCGGTGTCCGCCGCGAGCACGGTGCCTGACGAGCTGGCCGCGAAGGCGGCGGTGGTGATGATCAGCCCGGTGACGGAGGCGGCGGCGATAACCGCGATGATCCGCCGGGCGGTTGTGGAGAGGTGCTTCATGTCCGGTTGTCCTGTCGGGGCCTGGGATCCGCTAATTACGGCATCCTTCTGCCCTTTAAGACTGAGATGACCGGCATCTGGTTAGAACCTCGTCAGGGCAGGCGGCAAACTGGTGCGATGACAGGACGGGCAGAACTCACGCGCCGGGCGCAAGCGCATGGGGTTGCGACCTCCTACCAGGACTGGCGGGGACGTTTCGTCGAGGTGGCCGACGAGACGCTGGCCGCGGTGCTCAGTGCTCTCGGTGATGACGGGGCACTTGGTGATGACGAGCCCCGCCTCCGGGCCTCCGATCCTGAGGTCCGGGCGCTGGGCGATGCGGTGGCGCCGTTTCCCGCCCGCCGGTCGTGGGGCTTCGCCGTGCAGCTTTACTCGGTTCGTTCGCGCAGCTCCTGGGGCCACGGCGACCTGCGGGACCTGGCCGATCTCGCCGCCTGGAGTGGCCGCGACCTGGGCGCGGACTTCGTGCTGGTCAACCCGCTGCACGCGGCCGAGCCGCGGCCGCCGGTCAGCCCGTCCCCCTACCTGCCGATGAGCCGCCGCCAGATCAGCCCGCTGTACCTGCGCATCGAGGACATCCCGGAATACTGGGGGCTGAGCGCGAGTGACCGGGCGCGGGTCGAAGCCCTGGCCGGCCCGCTGCGCGCCGCGAGCACCACCGCGGCGCTCATCGACCGGGACGCGGTCTGGGCCGCCAAGCGCGCCGCGCTCGAGCTGATCCGCACGGTGCGGCTGACCGCGAGCCGCCGCGCCGAGCTTGACGCGTTCCTCGCCCGCGACCGCCGTGCCCTCGAAGATTGGGCGGCGTGGTGCGCCATCGCCGACGTGCACGGGCCGGACTGGCGAGAGTGGCCCCGGGCGCTCACCGATCCCGGCTCGGCGGAGGTGACGGAGCTCAGGCGGACACTGGCCGACCGGATCGAGTTCCACGCCTGGGTGCAGTGGCTGGCGGCGGAGCAATTCAGCGCGGCACAGCAGGCCGCCAGGCGGGCCGGCATGACCATCGGCGTCATCACCGACCTCGCGGTCGGCGCGCATCCCGGCGGTGCCGATGCCTGGGCCCGCCAGGACGTCATCGTCCCCGGCGTCAGCGTGGGCGCGCCGCCGGATGAGTTCAACCAGCGGGGCCAGAACTGGACGCTGCCGCCGTGGCATCCGGGCGGGCTCGTCGCTCAGGCGGGCCGGCCGCTGGCCGAGCTGATCGCGGCCAGCACGCGCAACGCCGGCGGCCTGCGCGTGGACCACGTCATGGGGCTGGCCCGGCTGTGGTGGATACCGGCCGGGATGTCGCCGGACCGGGGCACCTACGTGCGGTACGACCATGAGCTGATGGGCGGCGTGCTGGCCGCCGAGGTGGCGCGCGCGGACGCCCTGGCGATCGGTGAGGACCTCGGTACGGTTGAACCCTGGCTGCGGAAGTTCCTGGCCGGGCGCCGGGTGCTCGGCACGTCCATGCTCTGGTTCGAGCGCCGGGCGGACGGCACGCCGCGCAGGCCGGGCGGATGGCGCCGCGGCTGCCTGGCCACGGTCGGCACGCACGACATGCCCCCGGCCGCGGCGTTCCTCACCGGTGAGCAGGTCACCATCCGGGCCAAGCTCGGCCTGCTGACCCAGCCCGAGGCGGAGGAGCGGGCCGCCGCCCAGGCGGAGGTGGCCGGGTGGCTGGCGGCGCTGGCGGGCGAAAACCTCCTCCCCCGGCAGGCCCGGCCTTCGCCGGAGGAGTTCACGGTTGCGCTCTACGCCTACCTGACCCGGACGCCGACCATGCTCATCGGCGTCTCGCTGGCCGAAGCCGCAGGCGAGCGGCGGCCGCAGAACATGCCGGGCACGGTGGACGAATACCCCAACTGGCGGATCCCGCTCACCGGCGACGACGGACAGCCGGTCCTGCTCGAGGACCTGCCGGCGCACGCCGGCGTCCGGGCCGTGGCGGACGCCGTGTCCAGCGGCCTGCGCCGCTAGGCCCGGGAACGCCACCGGGGTGCCCCGCCTGGCTGGGCGGGGCACCCCGGGTGCCTAACTACGCGGCGAACTCTCGCTGTTCGCCAGCCGCGACGTGCTTCGCCGCTAGAAGAAACGGCAGAGGGGAGCGAACTCCGGGTTGGGCTGGACCGGGCTGATGATCGTGCCGGCGAAGCGGGCCACGTCAGGAGTGCCGTACTGAGCGTCCTTCCCGAAGGTCTGGAGGGTGTGCGGAAGGACGTTCCCGAAGTTCCACGCGCATGAGGTCTGCCTCCCAAGCGCGAGGCGCGAGAAGCTCAGTGACCAGAACGGGTAGAACTTCGCGCCGGTCGGCGGGGCGGTGCAGCCTGCACCGGTCGCCACGTTGCACAGGATCTCTGAGGCGGCGAGGTCGGTCTCGAACTGGACCTGCGGGTATGGCTGCCCGTTGGCCCGGAACGGTCCGGCGTACTGGAACGAGGTCGGGTGGTTCCGGCTCCCGTCGGGCCAGGTGTTCGGCTGGTAGGGGACACCGTCGAAGTCCAGGTCACCGTTCTGGAACCTGTTGGCGAGGCACTGGTTGGCGCGCGAGACCGCCGTGGTCGGCACGCCGTTCACCAGCACCGTCCGCGTTCCCTGCGGGAAGCAGGCACCGTCGGCAAACTCGCAATTCGCGCCGCTGGCCGCGTCATTGGTCGGACAGGCCACCGGGCCGGTCGGGCCCTGGGTCTGGGCGTTCTGGCATATGGTGCCGCTGCACGGTCCTTCGCCCGCCGGGTTGGTGTCAGATCCGCCCACGCAGGTGTCGAAGACGTTCGGGTCGCTGAAGGTCTGGCCACCCGGGTAGCTGGTGTTGACCGCGTGCTTGCTGGCCAGCGAGGCGCAGACCTCGGAGTGACCGATCTCCTGCTGCATCAGCACGCCGCCCTCAAGCGCGGCCCACGGGACCTGGTTCTGGACCGACGCGGTGTTGTACTCCGCGTGGAAGGTGAACGGGGTGCCCGAGCAATCGGCGATGTTCGTGTTCATGAAGCCGTTCGCCGCGCTGGCGGTCATGAACCCGGTCTGATGAGTGGTCAGATCTCGGACCACCGTGGTGAACCCCTGCGGCGGGTCGGAGATGGAGGTGACGACCACGTCACCCGGGTTGATCATCAGAGTGTTGCCGTTCGGCGTGAAGGTGTTGTTATTCGTCAGCTGCGGGCTTGGCGGCCCTGAGGGGACGCCGTTGGTCTGCAGGAACGCGAAGTTGACCGGCTCGATGCAGTTGTTGTTGCAGGTGGCGAAGCCGAAGGTGCACTCGAGGCTGTCGATGTTGATCGCCGCGCACCACTTGGTCGCGCTGCAGCTCTGGTTGTCTTGGAACGGGGTGAAGCCCGGCGGGTAGAACTGCAGCTCCATGAACGCCGAGCCGGCCCCGTTCGGGTCGCTGATCAAACCGGAGTTGGTGTCGCTGCGCGGGGTGCACGTGTTCTGCGGATAGGACTTCGGGTCGCACAGTGGCAGCCCGAACCAGGGCGCGACGGACAGCTGGCCGTAGCTGGTGACGCTGCCGCTCGGGGTCGGCAACGCCGCGGGATCCCGCGGCATCTTCATGACGTAGGTCATCGTGTTGCCCGAGGTCGGAGCGTTCGAGATGAACTTCACGCTCGGCTCGTCGTGGCCAATGTAATGCCCGTTGTCCTCGAAGCGGGCGGGCTTACCGTTTTCGACGTTGCGCGGGTCCGTGCAGATGGAGCGGCCCAACGGCCGCACCGACTTGTACTTGGGGCTATAGCCATTGCAGTCGAGCGCATTGACCGGGTTCGGCGCGACGGCCCCCGTGGCCGCCGTCCTCGCCGTCCCCATGGTCGCCGTGGTCGCGGCCCCGGCCGAACCCGTCACGCTCAGCTGGCAGATGACCGCGAGACCCATCGCGGGCACCAGCAGCAGCCGCCACCTCCGCCCCCGTGCGGGCGGTGACCCCCGCCCGAATCTCGTCGATGATTCCCGCCCCGACCAGGGAATGCGCATGTGCGATCCTTCACGCTCGGCGCGTGCCCGCCAGTCCCAGTACCTCCCCAGGCCCGCCGTCACGCCAATGCGACCGTCCCGCGATACGAGACGCTTTCCGACGGAATCTAACAATCCTGGCAAACGGCCGTCAATCATCCACAAAACCGTTATCTATTCCTTAACCGGAGAATCATGATCCGGTGCGCTACGAGCCGCTTCGCCCGCGTAAATGCCGATTTCTCGGACTCGCGCCGCGGGCCCGGCGGGGGCCAAGCAGGCGGGGCGGGCAGGCGCGGGGGCGGGCGGGCAGGCGATAGAGTCCACGCGTGAGTACCCGCGATGAACTGGACGCGCTTTCCTCCCGTGAGCTGCACGACCTCGCCATGCGGAGAGCGCTGCACCACCTCGACGTGGAGTTTCTCTGGGAGTTGCTGCGCGCCATCCCGGCGGCCGAAGCCTCCGAGGGACACTCGATCGAGGCCGGGCGGGACATCACGAAGGTCACCGCGCTGATCTCGGACGCCATCGATTCGGGGGAAGGCGACGTGGCCGAGGCGCTGCGCCCGCTCTACATCGACTACCTGGCCCGGCACGGCGCCGACGGCTGAGCCGCGGCACGCACCACGGCTCGTTCGGCCCAAAAAATAGGGGGCCCGTGCGGGCGGGTAAGACGAGCGCGGCCGGGCCGCCCGAGCGGGCCTGGTCATGAACGTGGGCCGGAGGCCCGGTTACGGTCCTCCGGCCCCACGCTGGTCCGGGCGGGGGCTGAGCTACTCGCCCTTGTCCAGGACGCCCTCGATCTCGAGGGTGATGGTGACCTTCTCGCTGACGGCGACGCCACCGCCGGGGATCGGGCCGTTGTAGCTGACGCCGAAGTCGTTCCTGTTGATCTCGCCGCTGGCGGAGAAGCCCGCCCGGGTGCCGCCGTAGGCGTCCGGGCCGAAGCCGTTGACCTCAAGGCGCAGGGTGACCGGGCGGGTGGTGCCGCGGATGGTGAGGTCGCCGTCAAGCAGGAAGTCGTCGCCGTCGGGGCGGACACCGGTCGAGTGGAAGGTCAGCGTGGGATGCGACTCGACCTCGAAGAAGTCCGCGCTCCTGATGTGGTTGTCCCGGTCGGGCGCGCCGGTGTTCACCGAGCTCAGGTCGACGGTGGCGTCCACACGGGACTGCAGCGGGTCCGCGGCGGTCGTGACGGTCCCTTCGAACTTGTCGAAACGGCCGCGGACTTTGCTCACCATCATGTGCCTGACGACGAAGGACACCTCGGAGTGCACGGGGTCTATGGACCAGGTCCCGGCGACGTAGCCGGGGATCTCCACGGCTGTCTCGGTCATCATTCCTCCAGGTAGGTGGTTCTTACTCGTACGTGACTTCGCTCGCGTACGTAACTTCTTTATAGTAACCTATGAATGATTGAAGCGTCAAGCACTTAGGACACATCGGCGTCCGCGACGTAACCTGGTGCCATACCGAGGAGGCGATGTCTTGGATTCCGGGCAAGCCGGCCCGGTCCGCGAGCCGTCAGGGCCGGTCGGCGACCCGTCGGAGGCGGCCTGCGATTCGGGGTCGGCCTGCGATTCGGGGTCGGCCAGCGCGCCGACCACCTGTCGTGCGCGGGAGGTCCTCCAGCGCGTCGGCGACAAGTGGTCAGTGTATGTTATCGACCTGCTCGGGCAGGGCACCATGCGGTTCAGCGAACTGCATCGCGCCATCGACGCCATCACCGCGAGGATGCTCACGGTCACCCTGCGCGGCCTGGAGCGGGACGGCATCGTGACCCGGACCATCCACCCGGTCATCCCGCCCCGGGTCGAATACGCGCTCACCCCCATGGGACGCACGCTCCTCGACACAATCGGCCAGCTAGTCACGTGGACGGACAGCCATCTGCCCGAGATCGAGGCCGCTCGGGCCGCCTACGACGCCAGGCACCCGGCCGAATAAGCTCGCTCGCGTGAACGATCAGAGCGGATCGGTCCCCGCCGCGGCAGCGGCCAGAGCAGGCAGCACTGAGAGCCAGGCCGAGGCGGAGGAAAGGCTGCGGCACGGCTCGTCGTTCGGTGCCGCCGCGGCCGCCTACGCGCAGCACCGACCCGACTACGCCGAGGCCGCCGTCCGGTGGGCCCTTGAGCCGGTCTGGGCACGGCGGCCGGTCCGGGTCGTTGACCTTGGCGCGGGAACCGGCAAGCTGACCGCGACGCTGGCCCGCCTCGGCGCCGACGTGACCGCGGTGGAACCTGACCAGCACATGCTGGCCGAGTTGCGGCGGGCGATGCCCTCGGTGCGTTCGGTGCCGGGCGGCGCGGAAGCGATCCCGTTGGCTGATGCCAGCGTCGACGCCGTCCTGGCCGGCCAGGCCATGCACTGGTTCGACATGGACCGCGCGATGCCCGAGATCGCCCGCGCCCTCACGCCGGGCGGGGTCCTCGCCGGGCTGTGGAACGTGGATGACGACCGGGTCGGCTGGGTCGCCGAACTGGCCGAGATCAGCAAGCGCAAGTCCAGCGTCACACTGACGCGATGGCGCGACGGCGCGGGCCGGTCCCGGCGGGAGCGGCTGATCGAGGCGGGCTCGGGCCTGTTCCACGCGGTCGCCGAACACGAGTTCGGGCACGGGCAGGCGCGCACCGCCGACTCCCTGCTGGCCACCATCGCGACGCACTCGCACCTGCTGGTGATGGATGAGTCCGAACGGGCTTGGCTATTCGCCCTGGTCCGTGACTTCCTGTACGCGCGGCCGGAGACGTCGCGTGGCGAATTCACCCTGCCGATGGTCACGGTCGCGCTGCGGGCCCTGCGCAGGTAAGCCCTTACCTTGCGCCTTAAGCCCCTACTGGAGCGCGGCGGTCGCCTCGGCCTGCCGGAACAGGCTGAGCGCGGCGGCGCCGAACACCGCGCTGTAGGAGGACCAGTCGTAGTCGCCGCCGTCCTCGTAACCGCCGATGACGCCGAACAACGTGCCCGTGCCCCGGCCGGTATAGCCGATGACCCAGGGACCGCCGCTAGTTCCGTCCCGGTAGCCGTGGCAGTAGAACTCCATCTGGCCGGCCCGGAACTTGAAGCTGTTCGTGGCGCACCGCACCGGGTCGGCGGCGTGGTCGTTGTAGCCGATCACCTTGATCGGGTGGGCGTAGCCGCGGTCGATGCCGAGCCGCAGGCCCCCGGTGACGCGCTGGATCGGCCGCCCGGAACCGCCGGGGGGAACGACGGTGAGGAAGGCGAAGTCCAGATTGGGGCTGTGCCACTGCCGCCAGCCCTTGGCCACCACGACCGCCTGGATCAGCCAGGCCCCGTAGGGCCTGCGGCCGTCGTGATATCCGGGCACGAACTCGATGTTGGTCGCGTACCCGGTGGAGTAGACGCAGTGCGCGGCGGTCATGATGAGGTTCTCGAGCTTGCTGTCCACGACGCTCGCGGTGCAGAAGTGCGCGCCGGAGCCCGTGGTGTAGAACAGCGCCCCGACCGTGGGCACGCCCCCGAACGGCGTAGCGCTGGGCGTGCCAGGCGGCGGATTGGCCGTCCGGGCCTTGGCCTGGGCTGCGGTGTCCTGGACCCCGGTGGCCTCCGCCATCCGGGACGCCGTCCAGAACGCGCGGGTGGCATCCTGCGCCGCCCGGCCGACGATACGCACGGTGCCCGTGTCCGGGCTGGGCGCTGGCCCGGTCGGGCGGGGTGCCGCAGCCGGGCCGGCCGCGAGCAGCGACGCCGCTACCACGAGTGAGATGGCGTGGGACACGTACCATTGTTGATCAGGATGCGAGAGATGATCAACCAGTGTGCCCCTGTGATGACGCGTACCGAGCGGAACCGGCTCGCCTTCCTCACCTCGACGCACGTGGTCGACGACCTTTATCAGGGTGCTGACCGTCGCGCTCGGCGCCATCGCGGTCTTCCCGGCGATCGCCTGCGCCCTGACCTTCCTGCTCCGCGATCCCCGGCGCCCCGTTCGCACCGATGAGACTGCCCGCCCCGGGCCGTCCACCCCTGCGAGCGCATGAGAAACCAGGACCTCAGCGAGGAGATGATCATGGGAACGATCGCGGTGCACGAATTCATCACGCTCGACGGCGTCATCGAGACGCCGAGCTGGACCGTCGACTATCCGTTCGACCCCAAGATGGGCGAGGCCATCGCCGCCATCATGGGCAAAGCAATTCTGCTGGGGCGGAAGACGTACGAGATGTTCGCGCCGGTTTGGTCCACGCGCACCGCCGACGATGATCCCGGTGCCCCGTTCTTTAACGAGACGCCCAAGTACGTCGTCTCCTCGACGCTGCAGAGCGCCGACTGGAAGAACTCCTCGGTCCTAGGGCCCTACAGCGCCAGCGCCATCCGCGAGCTCAAGGACCGCGTCGACGGGACAATCTACGTCAGCGGCAGCGGCACCCTGGTGCGGGCGCTACTCGCCGATGGCCTGGTCAACGAGCTGCACCTATTCGTCTTCCCGCTCACGCTCGGCTCGGGACAGCGGCTCTTCACCGACGGCTTCGCGATCAAGTTTTCCCTCTCAAGCTGCGAAACCTATGACAGCGGGGTCGTGCACGTCACCTACACCCCGGCCGGTGTGACGGCCTCCGCTTGAGTGCCTTGGTTGGATCGGGACCCTGCACCGGCCCTGCCGCCGCGTCCGCCTTGCGCGCGGTGATGCCGGCGGGTGCTGTGGTGCCCGAGCGCTCCGTGGGGCGCCTGGCCGCGAAAAGATCTTGGAGGAAATGGGCTTGGCGGTTGATTCGGTGCACTATAAACCACTTAATCCACCACCAAGCTCGAATCAACCACGGAAAATCTGCTTATCTCGAACTGGCGAGCGAATTACTGTGTTGATTAGGTTAACGAGACCAGTGGGGCATCCGATCCGTCCTGGCGAGGCGGCGAGTCGCCGTCAGGCCGCGCCCTCGCCGGCCGACGCGGCGTTCGTCGACTCGCGGGGCACCAGGACCGGATCGAAGCGGACCTGGCGATGGTGATGGTCGCCCGGCCGCTCGACCTCGTCGATGAGCAGTTCGGCCGCGGCGGCGCCCAGGTCGACGCTGGGCTGGCGCACCGAGGTCAGCGGGACGGCGGAGGCGGAGGCGAACTCGATGTCGTCGTAGCCGACGATCGCCAGTTCCTCGGGGACCGCCAGGCCGTTGCGCAGCGCGTGCTGCAGGAGGCCGAGCGCGATCAGGTCGTTCGCGCAGACCACGGCGGTCGGCCTGCGCCTTCGCGGTATGGCCAGGATGGCGCGGCCAGCCTCGCGGCCGCCGTCGATGGTCATCCCGACCCTGTCCACCACAGTCAGGTCGCTCTCTGGGCGGCCCGCCTCGGCCATCGCCTGCCGCACTCCGGCCAGCCGGTCGGCCACCTGGTGCACGGCGAGTCCGCCGCCGGCGAAGGCGATCCGCTGGTGATCAAGGCCGAACAGGTGCGAGGCGGCCAGCCGCGCGCCGGCCACGTCATCGACCGACACCGAGCACTGACGGCTGCTGCCCGCGTGGTCGACGAGCACGACGGGGACGCCGTTCCTGCGCAGCTCGTTGATGCGCGCCAGGTCGCGGCCCACCGGGGTGAGCAGGACGCCGTAGCTGCGCTGCTCCTGGAACAGCGACAGGTAATGCCGCTGCCGGTCGGTCGTGCTGTCGCTGCTGGACAGGATCAGCGACAGGCCGCGCTGCGTCGCGACGCGTTCGACCCCGCGCGCGACATCGGTGAAGAAGGGGTTGCCCACGTCCAGGACCAGCAGCGCGATGGTGCGGCTCCGGCCGGTCCGCAGCTGGCGCGCGGCCTCGTTGCGAATGAAGCCGAGTTCCTCGATCGCGGCGCGAACGCGCTCGAGTGTGGATGGCGCGACTCGGTCGGGCCGGTTCAGCGCATTTGAAACCGTGCCGAGCGAGACTCCGGCCCGGTCAGCGACGTCGCGGATGCTGACGCCCACGTGCCACCCCCGTCGGGATAATGAAACGTAACAATATCAGCCGCGGTCCGGCGGGCCGCAGCAGATCACCGTGAGGCCGAGGCCGAGCAGCTCGGCGACCGCCCGCAGCTGCCGGACCCGGTGGCCGGTCCCCAGGGCCCAGTGGTGCCCGACGCCGGACGCGGACCATTCGTCGGTCCACTCGCCGGGATCGCGCCCGAAATCGACGCGGGAGGTGGTGTTGCCGATCTGCAGCAGCGGGCCCGGCACGACCGTGCCCTCGGCGGCCACCAGCGAGAACGTGCCGTCCCTGTCCTGGGCCAGCCCGCACGCGGTGACCGGGCCCGGGCTGACGTCGAACTCGACAGAAACCCCCCAGCCCCGCTTGCCGTGGTAGACGCCCAGACCGCGCAGCAACGGCTGGCGGGCGCTGATGGCCAGGTGGGCGGGCCCGTCGTGGCCCATCTCGACGACGCCGTCGCGGAAGTTGAGGGCCTGCAGCTCGGTGAAGGAGCCGCCCGCGCCGAGCCGGTCCAGGATAAGCATGGCCAGCGAGGTGCGCAGCTCATACTCCCCGGCGGCGGGAATGCCCCGGGCGGTGAGCAGCGAGGCGCCGAGGATCAGGCCGGCGCCCACCCGCTCGTGCGTCTCGCCGTCCAGCCCGCGATGGTAGTACGCCAGCGAGTCGAGCGCGAAGTCCTCGACCAGCCGGTCGAGCGCGACCGACACCCGGGCACCCCAGCGGAAGTCCTCCTCGACCACCGAGCCGTCCAGCCGGAAGACGCCGCGGGCCAGATCCATCCGGGCATTCGTCTCGGCGTCGGTGACCTTCTCTGCCCGGACCCGCAGGTCGTCGATCTCCAGGATCTCGACGTGCCCGCCGAGCTGAGCCGAGACCAGGGTCGGGTCGGTGGAGACGTCCATCATGCCGGGATACAGGTGCCCCATCAGGCCGTGGCGCCCGTGCCGGAGCGCGGCCCGCACGCCGGCCGCCTTGATCCAGCTCTCGATCCGGGTCCAGGCCCGGTCGTCCTCCAGGTAGCCAGAGACCGAGCGGAAGCCGATGCCGCAGCGCCGGAACGCGCTGGCGATCTCCGGCAGCGGGCAGGCGCCGCAGTAGGCCAGCCACGCCCCGGTGTCGAAGCTGGCGTGGTCCATCGCCTCGGTGGGCTGCAGGTTGAGCAGCAGCATGGGCGCGGCGGTCCGCTGGGCGACCGGTACCAGCATGGTCGCGGTCATGTACGTGGTGAGGAAGCCGACGATCAGATCGCAGTCGGCGACGCGCAACCTCTCGGCGGCGGCAGCCCCCTCGGGCGCGTCGGAGATGAAGCCGGCGTCGATCACCTCGCAGTCGAGCCGGGCCAGCCGCTGCGACACGCGGCGGGCGGAGGCCTGCAGCTGCGGGAGCAGGTCGGGGAACTGCGGCCAGTAGGCGCCGAGCCCGCCCGCGACGAGCCCGACCCTCGTCTTGCGCGGCGTGATCCTCGCGATCCCCGGCGGGGCAACGGCCGTGAGCGACTCGGTCATGATGTCCTTCTTGTGATCTGGTCCGGACACAATCTTTCTTGAAACGTTACAGTTTCTGGCTTGATCTGAAAGGTAGGGTGCGCCGATCCTGCTGTCAAGGGTGATCGTAAGGCGAAGCGAGGACCGGGCCTTCTCCCAGGTCCGCCGACGTCGCACGATACGGACGTTTCAAGCTGGGCGCGGACGCAGGATAGCGCGAAAGGCCAATGCGGAGCGCGGGACCTTAGCTGCGAGGCGCGGATGCGGAGCGCGGGTCCGGCGGAGGTTCCGCCGGCCACGGGCGGCACGGCCATTGCCGTGGTGCATAAAACGTATCAACGCAGGTAGCGGATGTACGGTGGCGGTCGGCATGCTCCTGACCAGGACGGAGCAGCTAGGGGAGCCAGGGGGACGCTAAATCCGCTCGTAACAGACCGAAACAGGCTCTTGACATCCGGCGTCATGCCTGGCTATTTTCAGCCCACCGGGTTGAAATGTTTCAGTAAATCCAGAGGTGAACAAGCGTGAGTGAGCAGCCAGAGGCGGTACCGCGCCTGGCGCTTGACAAGGCGGCGAAGGCCTTCGGCGCCGTGCAGGCGCTGGCCGACGGCTCGATCTCGCTGTTCGGCGGCGAGGCGCACGCGCTCGTCGGCGAGAACGGCGCGGGAAAGTCGACTCTCGTCAAGATCCTCGCCGGGGTGTACCAGCCGGACAGCGGCACGCTCACCGTTGACGGCCAGCCAATCGTCCTGTCCGGCCCGCTCGCCGCCCGGGACGCCGGCATCTCCATCATCTACCAGGAGCCCACGCTCTTCCCCGACCTCACCGTTGCGGAGAACATCTTCGTGGGCAGGCAGCCGCTCCGAGCCGGCCGCCGCATCGACCGCCCGGCGATGAACCGCGGCGCGGGCGAGATCTTCACCCGGCTGGGCGTGGCGCTCGACCCGCAGCGGCAGGCGCGCGGCCTGTCGGTCGCCGACCAGCAGATCGTCGAGATCGCTAAGGCACTGTCGTCCAATTCGAACATCCTGGTCATGGACGAGCCCACCGCGGCGCTGACCACCGTGGAGGCCGAGCGGCTCTTCGAGGTCATCCGCACGCTGCGCCGGGAAGGCGCGGCGGTGCTGTTCATCTCGCACCGGCTCGAGGAAGTCTTCGCCATCTGCCAGCGCGTCACGATCATGCGGGACGGCCGGTTCGTCCGGACGGCCGCCGCCAAGGATCTCACGGTCGATGAGGTCATCCGGTCGATGGTCGGCCGCGACCTCGACGTGCTGTTCCCCAAGACCACGACGGCCGTCGGCGAGGTCGTGCTGCAGGTCGACCAGCTCAGCCGCGAGGGCGTGCTGCACGACATCAGCTTCTCGGTCCGCCGCGGCGAGATCGTCGCGCTGGCCGGGCTGGTCGGCGCCGGCCGCAGCGAGGTGGCCCGGGCCATCTTCGGCATCGACCGGCGGTCCGCGGGCGTGGTGAGGGTGGGCGGCAAGATGCTGCCGAACGGGTCGCCGCTTGCCTCAATGGCGGCTGGAGTGGCCCTGGTGCCTGAAGACCGGCGGCAGCAGGGCCTGGTCATGGACCTCGGCATCGACCGCAACGTCGCGCTGGCCTCGCTCGCCCGGCTGAGCCGGTTCGGCCTCATCAGCCGCACCCGCGAGCGGGACCTCGCCGCGACCTGGGCCAGCAGGCTGCAGCTGAAATTCGGGCGGCTGTGGAACGCGGTCTCCACGCTGTCCGGCGGGAACCAGCAGAAGGTCGTGCTCGGCAAGTGGCTGGCCCGCGGGCCCTCCCTGCTGATCATCGACGAGCCAACGCGGGGCATCGACGTCGGCACCAAGGCCGAGGTGCACCGCATCCTCGACGGGCTCGTGGCCGACGGCCTCGCGGTGCTGATGATCTCCTCCGAGCTGCCCGAGGTGCTCGGCATGGCCGACCGGATCCTGGTCATGCGCGAAGGACGGATCACCGCGGAGTTCTCCCGCGCGGAGGCCGACGAGGACTCGGTCATGCGGGCAGCGACCGGCCAGCTCAAGGAGGCGGCGGCATGAAGGAGCCGAAGGGGCGCGGCGCCGCCTGGACTGAGGAGCGAGGAACGAGCGACGAGGGAAGGCGACGCCTAGAGGCGCCCCGGAGGCGAGCGGGAGGCAGAGCGTGACCGCGCTGGCCCTGGGCCCGAAGTTCGCCCGCGGCGGCGCCCTGCTGCGGGCCCGCGAGGTCGGCATCGGCGTGGTGCTGCTGGCCGTATTCGGCGCCACCACCTTGCACAACCATCACTTCGCCACCGCCAACAGCATCCAGCAGCTGCTGTCGGGCGCCGCGCTCATCGCCATGCTGGGCGTGGGCGAGACGCTGGTCATCGTCACCCGGAACGTCGACCTGTCCGTCGGCTCGGTCGTCGGCCTGTCGGCGTACATCGTCGGCGGCCTGTTCAGCCATCACCCCGGCATGCCGGTGATCCTCGGGTTCGTCGTCGGCACCGCGGTCGGCGCGGTGATCGGCACGATCAACGGGTTCGTCACCGCGGCCCTGCGGGTGCCCAGCCTGGTGGTCACGCTCGCGATGCTGTACATCATCCGCGGGATCGACGGACTCATCGTCAACGGCCACATCATCGTCCCGAGCAGCATCCCGAGCGCGTTCGTCGCCATTGGCTTCCGGACCTTCCTCGGCATCCCGTGGCTGGCGATCATCGCCTTCGTGATCGTGGTCATCGTGGCCTACGCGATGCGGTCCTTCCGGTCCGGCCGGGACCTGTACGCGATCGGCTCCAACCCCGAGGCCGCCGCCCTGGCCGGCGTGCCCGCGGCCCGGCGGGTCTTCACCGCCTTCGTCATCAGCGGCAGCCTGGCCGGCCTGGCCGGGGCGCTGTTCCTGGCCCTGCACGCCGAGGTCGACGTGACCGCGGGAATCGGATACGAGCTGCTCGTGGTGGCGGCGGTCGTCGTCGGCGGCGTCGCGATCTTCGGCGGCAGCGGCACGGTCGTCGGCGCGGCGCTGGGGGCGCTGCTGCTCAACACCATCAACCAGGCCCTGGTGGCCAGCCGGGTCTCCTCGTTCTGGAACGAGGCGATCGCCGGCGCGCTGCTGCTGGCCGCGATCGCGTTCGACCGCTGGCTGAGCCTGCGGGTGGCCCGCGGCCTGCGGTCGGCGGAAGGGGCGCACCGTGACCTCTGAGCCAGCGACCCGGACGCCCACCGAGCGGGAGTACGCCGGGATCGACACGTCGCGGCAGGCCTGGTGGCAGCGGGCCCTGCGGTGGGAGAGCGGACTGGTCGTGGTGCTGGCCGCGACGCTGATCTTCGGCAGCGTCAGGTCCTCGGCCTTCCTGAACACGAGCACGCTGTTCTACGTCGGCCTGAACATGGGCGAGATCGCCATCATGGCGCTGCCGCTGATGCTGATCGTGATCACCGGCGAGATCGACCTGTCGGTCGCCTCGATGCTCGGGCTGTCCGGCGCCGTCATGGGCCAGCTGCACGCCGATGGCTGGCCCATCGCGCTGGCGATGGTGGCGGCGCTCGTGGTCGGCGTGCTGGGCGGGGCGCTGAACGGCGTGCTGGTCGCCAGGCTGGGGCTGCCGTCGATCGCGGTGACGATCGGCACGCTCACGTTGTTCCGCGGCCTGGCCGAGATCATCCTGGGGGCGCGGACCATCACCGCCTTCCCGGCCTCGCTGACCAACGTCGGCGTGGTGCCGGTGCCCGGCACCGAGCTGTCTTACTCCACCGTGATCTTCGTGGTGCTGGCCGTCATCTTCGGTGTTGTCCTGCACGGGACCAGGGCCGGGCGCGCCATCGTGGCGACCGGGCTGGCGCCGGAGGCGGCGCAGTTCGCCGGGATCCGGGTCAACCGGGTCAAGTTCGGCCTGTTCGTGCTGAGCGGCCTGATGTGCGCGTTCGCCGGGATCCTCTTCACGCTGAAGAACGCCTCGGTCAGCTTCGACGCCGGGACCGGACTCGAGCTCAACGTCGTGGCGATCGTCTTGTTCGGCGGCGTCTCGATCTTCGGCGGCCGCGGCACCGTGATCGGCGTCGCGCTGTCGGTCATCATCTTCGGCACCCTCCTGCAGGTCCTGACGCAGATGCAGGTCCAGCCGGAGGTGCAGAACATCATCATCGGTGGCCTGCTGAGATTCCGGCATGAAACCAGAGGAGAAAGAGCAATGACCATGACAAGAGCACCGCGGAGAAAGGCCGTCTCCGCCCTCGTACTGGCCGTGGCCGGCCTGACCGCGGCCGCGTGCAGCAGTTCATCATCATCATCGAGCGGGGGCACGACGTCGACTTCGTCGGCCTCGGCGACCTCGTCGGCCTCGGCGAGCGGCGCGATCAAGAAGGGCCTGCTCGTCTACTACATCCCGAAGGACACCCAGAACCCGTACGAGGTCATCGCCGACCAGGGCGGCCAGAAGGCCCTGGCTGAGCTGGGCGGGAAGGTCGTGGTCAGCAGCGGCACGGCGGACACCGCGGCCGCGCAGATCCCCTCGATCCAGGCCGCGATCCAGGCGCATGCCAACGCGATCGTCATCGCCGGCAACGACCCGTCCGCGCTGTGCCCGTCGCTGAACCAGGCCGCGCGGGCCGGCATCAAGATCGTGTCCTTCGACTCCGACGTCACCTGCGGAAGTGCCCCGAACCACCTGTTCATCAACCAGGCGAACACCCAGCAGATCGGCACGTCCGAAGTGAGCCTGCTGGCCAGCGAGATCGGCGGCAAGGGCCAGATCGCGATCCTGTCGGCCGCGGCCAGCGCCACCAACCAGAACTCCTGGATCGGGTACATGAAGCAGGAGCTGGCCAAGTACCCGAACATGAAGCTGGTGACGACGGTCTACGGCAATGACGACCCGGCGACCTCGCTGCAGGTGCTGCAGGGCCTGCTGTCGGCCTACCCGAACCTGCGCGGCATCATCTCGCCGACCACCGTCGGCATCTCCACCGCGGCCCAGTACCTCGACACGCACAAGAACCTGCTCTCGCACCTGACGCTGACCGGTCTCGGCCTGCCGTCGCAGATGCGCAAGTACGTCTTGGACGGAACGGTGACCAAGTTCGAGCTGTGGAACCCGTCCAACCTGGGCTACCTGGCCGGGTACGCCGCGGCCTCGCTGGCCTCGGGTACCGCGAGCCTCACCCCCGGGTCGACGTTCAAGGGCGGGACGCTCGGCACGTACACGGTGCTGCCCCCGGCCGCAGGCACCGGCCCGTCGGTGGTGCTCGGACCGCCCACCGTCTTCGACAAGGCGAACATCAGCCAGTTCAACTTCTGATTTCCCGACGGGCACCCCGGCCGGCGTCGGCACGCCGGCCGGGTCCTGAGGAGGAACCCGTGCGCTACTGCTTTCTGCTGCGAGTCAGGCCGGAACTGCTCGATGAGTACATCGAACGGCACGCGGCGGTGTGGCCGGACATGCTGCGGGCGCTGAAGCAGGCCGGCTGGGAGCGGTACTCACTGTTCGCCGGGCCCGACGGGCTGGTCGTCGGGTACCTGGAGGCCGGGGACCTGGACGCCGCGCGGCGGGCGATCGAGGCGACCGAGGCGAACACCCGGTGGCAGCTCCAGATGCGCAGGTTCTTCGTCAGCGTCGACGGCCGGGCCCCCGCCGGGGACCTGGTTCTCCTTGAGCCCATCTTCAACCTCGACGACCAGCTCGCCGCCCACAGTGAGAAAGCAGGTTCGGAGACAAATGGATCGTGAGGCTGTCAAAAGCGCCCTCCGCCAGCAGAAGATCGAGCTACCGTCCTGGGCCTTCGGCAACTCCGGGACACGGTTCAAGGTGTTCGCCCAGCCGGGCGTGCCGCGTGATCCGTACGAGAAGATCGCCGACGCCGCCCAGGTGCACCGGTACACCGGCGTCGCGCCGACCGTGGCGCTGCACATCCCGTGGGACGCCGTCGAGAGCTACGCCAGCCTGGCCACGGCGGCGTCCGACGCCGGCATCGGGCTCGGCACCATCAACGCCAATGTGTTCCAGGACAACGACTACAAACTCGGCAGCGTCACCAACCCCGACCCCGCGGTCCGGCGCAAGGCCCTGGATCACCTCTTCGAGTGCGTCGACGTCATGGACCAGACCGGCTCGCGGGACCTCAAGCTGTGGTTCTCCGACGGCACCAACTACCCGGGCCAGGACAGCATCCGGGCCCGCCAGGACCGGCTCGCCGAGGCCCTGTCCGCCGTCTACCAGCGGCTCTCCGCCCACCAGCGGCTGATCCTGGAGTACAAGCTGTTCGAGCCGGCCTTCTATACCACCGACGTGCCTGACTGGGGGACGTCCTACGCGCACTGCCTGCAGCTCGGCGACCGGGCCAAGGTCTGCGTCGACACCGGCCACCACGCCCCCGGCACCAACATCGAGTTCATCGTGGCGTTCCTGCTGCGCGCGGGCAAGCTCGGCGCCTTCGACTTCAACTCCCGCTTCTACGCCGACGACGACCTCATCGTCGGCGCCGCAGATCCGTTCCAGCTGTTCCGGATCCTGTTCGAGGTCGTGTCCGCGGACGCCCTGGGGGCGGAGGCCGGCCTCGCGTTCATGCTCGACCAGTGCCACAACATCGAGCCCAAGATCCCGGGCCAGATCCGCTCGGTGATGAACGTCCAGGAAGCCACGGCCAAGGCCCTGCTCGTCGACGCCGGCGCGCTGGCCAAGGCCCAGCAGGCCGGCGACGTGCTCGGCGCGCACGGCGTGCTGATGGACGCCTTCAACACCGACGTCCGGCCGCTGCTCGCCGAGCTCCGGACCGAGCAGGGCCTGGACCCGGACCCGATGGCGGCGTACGCCGCCTCCGGATACGCGGGAAAGATCGTCGCCGAGCGGGTCGGCGGGAAGCAGGCAGGCTGGGGCGCATGACTACCAACGACAAGGCAGAGAGCATGAGCGTCGAGGAGCTGATCGAGCGGTCGAACCGGCTCGGCTCGGACCCGCGCAACACGAACTACGCCGGCGGCAACACCTCGGCCAAGGGCACCGCCGCCGACCCGGTCACCGGCGAGGACGTCGAGCTGCTCTGGGTCAAGGGCTCGGGCGGCGACCTGGGCACGCTGACCGCCGCAGGCCTGGCCGTGCTGCGGCTCGACCGGCTCCGCGCGCTGGCCGGCGTCTACCCGGGGGTCGACCGCGAGGACGAGATGGTCGCGGCGTTCGACTTCTGCCTGCACGGCAAGGGCGGGGCCGCGCCGTCCATCGACACCGCGATGCACGGTCTGGTCGACCAGTCGCACGTCGATCATCTGCACCCCGACTCCGGCATCGCGCTGGCGACCGCCGCCGACGGCGAGAAACTGACCGCCGAGTGCTTCGGCGACCGGGTGGTGTGGGTGCCGTGGCGGCGGCCCGGCTTCCAGCTCGGCCTGGACATCGCGGCCATCGCCGCCGCCAACCCGCAGGCCATCGGCTGCGTCCTCGGCGGCCACGGCATCACCGCGTGGGGCCAATCCAGCGGCGAGTGCGAAGCCCGCTCGCTGGAGATCATCCGCACCGCGGCGGAGTTCATCGAGGCGAACGGCCGCACAGATCCGTTCGGCCCGATTCTGTTCGAGCCGCTGCCCGCGGCGCAGCGCCGGGCCCGCGCGGCCGTCCTGGCCCCGGTGATCCGCGGCCTGGCCTCGACCGACCGGCCGCAGGTCGGCCACTACACCGACACCGATGTGGTCCTCGACTTCATGTCCCGGGCGGAGCACCCGCGACTGGCCGCGCTGGGCACGTCGTGCCCCGACCACTTCCTGCGCACCAAGGTGCGCCCGATGGTCCTGGACCTGCCGCCCGACGCCCCGCTTGAGGACGTCCTGACCCGCCTGGGCGAGCTGCACGCGGCCTACCGCGCGGACTACGCGGCCTACTACCAGCGGTATGCGGGCCCGGACTCACCGGCGATGCGCGGCGCCGACCCGGCCATCGTGCTCGTCCCCGGCATCGGGATGTTCAGCTACGGCGCCAGCAAGCAGGCCGCCCGGGTGGCCGGCGAGTTCTACGTCAACGCGATCAACGTGATGCGCGGCGCCGAGGCGCTGTCCACGTACGCGCCGATCGACGAGGCCGAGAAGTTCCGGATCGAGTACTGGGCCCTGGAGGAAGCCAAGCTCGCCCGGATGCCCAAGCCCAAGCCGCTCGCCACCCGGATCGCGCTGGTCACCGGGGCCGGGTCCGGCATCGGCCGGGCCATCGCGCGGCGGCTGGCCGCCGAGGGCGCGTGCGTCGTGGTGGCCGACCGCGACGGCGAGTCGGCGCGCACGGTCGCCGGCGAGCTCGGCGCGGGGTCGGTCAACCCAGGGGATGTCGCGACCGCGGTGACCGTGGACGTCACCGAGGAGGACGCGGTGGCGGGCGCGTTCGACGCGGCCGCGCTGGCCTTCGGCGGCGTCGACCTCGTGGTCAACAACGCGGGCCTGTCCATCTCCAAGCCGCTGCTTGAGACCACCCTGGCCGACTGGGACATCCAGCACGACGTGATGGCCCGCGGCTCGTTCCTGGTCTCGCGCCAGGCCGCCCGGGTCATGACCGAACAGGACCTGGGCGGCGACATCATCTACATCTGCAGCAAGAACGCGGTCTTCGCCGGGCCGTCCAACGTGGCCTACGGTGCCGCCAAGGCTGACCAGGCGCACCAGGTCAGGCTGCTGGCCGCCGAGCTTGGCGACATCGGCGTCCGGGTCAACGGAATCAACCCGGACGGGGTGGTCCGCGGCTCGGGGATCTTCGCGTCCGGCTGGGGTGCGCAGCGGGCGGCGGTGTACGGCGTGCCTGAGGAAGAGCTCGGCGCGTTCTACGCCAAGCGGACGCTGCTCAAGCAGGAGGTCCTGCCCGAGCACGTGGCCGCGGCGGTGCTCGCGCTGTGCGCCGGCGACATGCCGCTGACGACCGGCCTGCTCATCCCGGTCGACGCGGGTGTGGCGGCCGCGTTCCTGCGATGACCAGGCCGGTGACGGTGGCGGCCGTCGACCTGGGCGCTTCCGGCGGGCGGGTGATGGCCGGGCAGGTCAGCGCCGCGGGCATCGCGCTGCACGAGGTGCACAGGTTCCCGAACCTGCCGGTGACCGCGGGCGGCACGCTGTACTGGGACATCCTGCGCCTGCTCGCCGACGTACGGCACGGCCTGGAACTGGCCGCGCGCCAGTTCCCGCTGGCCAGCGCGGGCATCGACTCCTGGGGCGTGGACTACGGACTGCTCGACGAGACGGGCGCGCTGCTCGGCAACCCGGTGCACTACCGCGACCGGCGCACCGACGGGGTGGCGGACCGGGTCCTGGCGGCGGTCCCCGCGGCCGAACTCTACGCCGTCACCGGGATCCAGCATCTGGCGTTCAACACGATCTACCAGCTCGCCGCGACGCCCATGCTCCGCCACGCCCGGACCATGCTGCTGATCCCAGACCTGCTGGCGTACTGGCTCACCGGGGAGGTCGGCGCCGAGATCACCAGCGCCTCGACCACGTCGCTGTTCGACGTCCGCGCCCAGGCCTGGGCCACCGAGCTGATCCGGAAGGTGGGGCTCCCGCCGCGCATCTTCCCGCCGCTGCGCCGCCCGGGCGACGTCATCGGTCCGCTCATCGGGCCGAACGGGCCGGGGACCTCGCTTCCGCTCATCGCGGTCGGCTCCCATGACACGGCGTCGGCGGTGGCAGGCGTGCCGGCCGAAGGACCCGATTTCGCCTATATCTCATCGGGCACCTGGTCGCTGGCCGGACTGGAGCTCGACGCTCCGGTGCTGACCGGGGCGAGCCGGGCCGCCAACTTCACCAACGAGACCGGTATCGACGGCACGATCCGCTACCTGCGCAACATGATGGGCCTGTGGTTGCTGCAGGAGAGCCTGCGCGGCTGGCCGGGGGCCTCGCTCGGGTCGCTGCTCGGGGATGCGGCGCGGCTGCCGTCGCTGAAGTTCGTGATCGACCCGGACGACCCGGTGTTCCTGCCGCCGGGGGACATGCCGGGGCGGATCGCCTCGTGGCTGGCCGGCCGAGACGAGGCCGGCCCGGCCGAGCCCGCCGAGACCGTGCGCTGCATCCTGGACAGCCTGGCGCTGGCCCACCGGCGCGCGATCGGCGAGGCGCAGTCGCTCAGCGGGCGGCACGCGGACGTGGTGCACATCGTTGGCGGCGGGGCCCGCAACTCGCTGCTGTGCCAGCTCACGGCTGACGCCACCGGGCTGCCGGTGATCGCGGGACCGGCCGAGGCCACCGCGCTGGGCAACGTGCTCGTCCAGGCCCGCGCCCTGGGCGCGGCACCCGGCGACCTGGCTGGGATGCGCGCGCTGATCCGTTCGGCTCAGCCGCTGCGCTTCTTCTCTCCCGCGGGCGACAGCGCGGCCTGGGCGGCCGCCGAGGCGAGGATCGGGCCCCCGCCCTGAGTGGTTTTCGCCGGGCCGGAAAGACCATGACAAGGCGGGCGAATTCGCCGTATTAAAGCAAGGCTTTCCGGCCGGTGCAGGCCACATCGCACAGCACGCCGTCCACCGGACCGCGCTGCATGATCGTCATCCGGGTCTGCGCGATAGCCCGCGTCCCGTTCAGCGTGATCCGGCAGCCGCCGGTGAAGTGCAAGATGTTCACGCCACGGGCCGCGCCCGCCTGGCTGACCCGGATGAAGTCTTCCTTCGGCCCCTGGAACCAGGTGGCCATCATGTAGCCGTCGTCGTGCCAGCAGGCCCGGAAGGCCTCCCAGTCTCCGGAGTCCCTGGCGCTGGCCCAGGTCTCGATGACATCCCTGATGGCGAGGCGATCGGCAAGCGTGGCGTCCATGCTGGGCACGGTATGGCATGACGGGCGGCACGCACCACGCTCGTTCGGCAAATATTCCTTTGACGGCATCATGGGAGCATGCCAGCCAGCGGGGAGTTCGACGCCCGCCCGGTCCGGGCCTTCCTGCCCGGCCCGTGCATGCGGGTCGATGAGTCGGTGTGGCCCGCGACCCGCAATCGTACTTCCGGCACCTGTTCTAACGGACGCGGAATTAGGACCAGTTACCGACGAGTTCGAGGTAGCCGTAGCCGGATACCTGCTGCCCTTGGTATGTGCCTCATGTCGCGCACCTGGGCCAGGGCGACGTTGACGCCGTTATCGAGCTGGGGGTTGCTCCAGATCCAGTTCATCGAGTTGGCGGCCTGCACGCTATCGGCGCTTGGGGTCAGCGAAGAAGCTGGGCAGGCCACCCCACTGGCGGTCCAGCCAGGAGGCGCCGGTGACCTGGTAGGTCACCGAATCGAGGACGACTGTTCCGGTCGTTGGCATCGCGGGGAAAGCGTAGTCGTACTGTTCGTTGACCCCCAGGAAGACGATCTGCCCCTCTCCGTTAAACAGCAGCGGCGGGGCAGCGGCAGTCGTGCTGATGTCGATCTGCGCATGCTCGCCATGGAAGCTCACCGCGCAGCCGTGACGATCGCCGCTCAGCGTTAGCTCAGGGGTGCTGATGTGCAGGCGGTCCGCGCTGACCTTGACCTGCTCGAGTGAGTAGATGTATTCGGAGGTGCGGGCGGTGCGGGTGGCTTCGTTCACGACGGCCACGTTGAGCGCTACCACGTCAACGCCGGCCGGAAGGTGCTGGATCATGAACTGGACCTGAAGCCCGATGCGCTGCCCATCGGAGTCCAGGTTGGATACGACGAACCAGGACTCCATGGGCCACCGGCCGCTGTGCCAGGACAGGTCGCGGCGGCTGCTTCAGCCGGCGCTCCTGGAGCTGCTAGCCGACGAGCCGCTGTCGAAGGTGACCGTCAGCCAGATCGCGGTCCGGGCCGACGTGTCACGGCAGGCTTTCTACCTGCACTTCAGCTCGAAGGAAGAGCTGCTGCTCAGCCACGTCGACGATGTATTCGATGAGATCCGGGCCACGGTGCTGCCCTCGCCCGCCCGGCCGCGGGCGGTCGGCCTACTGGAACTGATCGCCACGTCGTTCGCCGAGTGGGCCAGGCACGCCGACGCACTGGGGCTGGCTCATCGACCTCGCCGTCGAGGTCCTCTGGCGCACAGATCCGGTTGATCAGGTCGTGCCGCTGCGCAGTCTCAGCATCGAAGAGCTGACCGATGAGGTTCCATTCCTTCGCCTTGCGCCGGCCGGCGAAGCAGGCCAGCCGTGTCACGCCTAGAAGGCGCTCGCGGGCTCGCTGTGTCAGTGCCGGGCCGTAGAATCGCCGCGTGAGCGAGCCTGGCACCGGAACCAGCGACATTAGCGGGTCGGCGGCCGAGGTACTGCACCGCGTGTTCGGTTACAACTCGTTTCGCGGGCAGCAGCAGGAGATCATCGAGCACGTCTGCGCGGGCGGCGACGCGGTCGCGCTGATGCCGACCGGCAGCGGCAAGTCGCTGTGCTACCAGATCCCCGCGCTGGTGCGGGACGGCACCGGCGTGGTCATCTCGCCGCTGATCGCGCTCATGCAGGACCAGGTCGACGCGCTGACCGTGCTCGGGGTGCGGGCGGGCTTCCTCAACTCGACCCAGGATCCCGACGAGCGCCGCGGGGTCGAGTACGCCTTCATGGACGGCAAGCTCGACCTGCTCTACCTGGCGCCGGAACGGCTGCGGACCGAATCCACGCTGCGGCTGCTCGACCGGGGCACGGTGGCCCTGTTCGCCATCGACGAAGCGCACTGCGTGGCCCAATGGGGACACGACTTCCGCCCCGACTACCTGGCCCTGTCCGTGCTGCACGAACACTGGCCCTCGGTGCCGCGGATCGCGGTGACCGCCACGGCTACGGCACAGACGCGCGAGGAGATCGCGTTGCGGCTCGGACTGGGCGAGGCCAGGCAGTTCGTCGCCAGCTTCGACCGGCCCAACATCCAGTACCGGATCGAGCCGAAGAACGAGCCCAAGCGGCAGCTGCTGTCGTTGCTCCGGACCGAGCATGCGGGCGACGCGGGCATCGTCTACTGCCTGTCGCGGGCCTCGGTGGAGAAGACCGCCTCGTTTCTTACCGCGGAGGGCTTCGTCGCGCTGCCCTACCATGCGGGGCTCGACGCGCGGACCCGCGCTTCGAATCAGGCGCGGTTCCTGCGCGAGGACGGACTGATCATGGTGGCCACGATCGCGTTCGGGATGGGCATCGACAAGCCGGACGTGCGCTTCGTCGCGCACCTCGACCTGCCCCGGTCGGTCGAGGGGTACTACCAGGAGACCGGGCGGGCCGGACGGGACGGTGCGCCGGCCACGGCCTGGCTGGCCTACGGGCTGGCGGATGTGGTGCAGCAGCGGCGCATGATCGACGACTCCGACGGCGACCTGGCGCACCGCCGCCGGCTCGTGGCCCACCTGGATGCGATGCTCGCGCTGTGCGAGACGGCTGGGTGTCGGCGGGCGCAGATGCTGGCGTACTTCGGCGAGACCGGGGCGTTGGCGTGCGGTAACTGCGACACCTGCCTGGCGCCGCCCTCGGTCTGGGACGGGACGGTGGCAGCGCAGAAGCTGCTCTCGACCCTGGTGCGGCTGGGGCGGCTGGGGGGACCCTCGTTCGGGGCGGGGCAGCCGATCGACATCCTGCTCGGGAAGAAGACGCCGCGCGTGCTTTCCTACCGGCACGACACACTGCCGGTGTTCGGCATCGGCAGCGAGTTGAAGGAGGGCGAGTGGCGGGGCGTGGTGCGGCAGTTGCTGGCCTCCGGGCTGCTCGCGGTCAAGAGTGATCACGGGACGCTGGCGCTGACCGATCTGAGCGCCGAGGTGCTGCGCGGAGAACGTCAGGTCATGTTCCGGCGGGATGCTCCCCGGCCTGCGCCTTCGCCGACGGCGCGGAGCGGGCGGGGTCCGAAGGCGGGCGCCGGGGGTGGCGCTGCGGGTACGGCGGGTTCGCGGGGTAAGCCGCCGGGCTCGCCTGGCTCGCCGGCCGAACTGTCGCCGACCGCTGAGCCGGTGTTCGAGCGGCTCCGCGCCTGGCGGGCCGCGGTCGCGAAGGAACAGGGCATGCCGGCGTACGTGATCTTCCACGACGCGACGCTGCGGCAGATCGCGGCCTCGCCGCCGTCCACGCTGTCCGGGCTCGGCCTGATCAACGGCGTGGGCGAGACCAAGCTAGCCAGGTACGGCCAGCAAATCCTGGACGTCCTCGCCGAGGCGCGCCCGTAACATGTTGGCCTGGTAGGCGGGGACTTCCTGCTGCTGCAGCTCCGGCAGGACCTGGGCCATGGGGGGACGCTCGAGTAGCTCGCCGAGGTGCTCATCCAGGCGCAGCCCGTCCTGGGTGGCGACCGCGTGCAGGTAGGTCTCCGGGCCTTCGGGTCCGGGCACGTCCCAGAGGCCAGGTGCCCGCGGGGCGGGCACCGAGCGGTCCAGGACGGGGAGCCGGCGGGCCAGCGCCCGCAGCACGGCGGAGCTCATCCTGGTCAGGTCCCAGAGCGGCTGGTGGCGGTTCTGCCGCGAGCCGAGGTCCACCTGGGCCATCGCGGGCAGGCCGACGTGGTTGAGCACGTCGATCAAGATCGCGATCTCGACCCCGTATCCGGTCAGGAGCGGGGTGCGGAGCAGCAGGTCCCGGGAGGCGGCGAACTCGCCGGCCAGGGGCTGCACGAACCCGGTGAGTTCGGGGTAGAAAAAGTTCAGCAGGGGCTTGGCCATCAACTCAGTCACCCGGCCGCCGCCGTCGGCGACGGATTGCTGGTCGCTGGTGAAGGGACGCCGGTAGGCAGCCTTGCTGAACTGGACTCCCGGCACCGTCAGCAGCGGGCCGACCGTGCCGTAGATAAAGTGCTCGCCGAAATCACCGGTATCGGCGTCGGCGAACATGACGATATCGCCGCGCGCCACCGACAGGGCGCGCCACATCGCGTCGCCCTTGCCCTGGGCAGGCCCGTAATCGGACAGCAATTCGTTCTCCGAGTAAACCTCGGCACCATGGGCCCGGGCGATATCCGCGGTGCCGTCCCTGGAGTCCGCGTCGACCACGAGCACCTGATCGACCAGCCCGCTACGCTCGTTCAGCCTGGCCACCGTGTCCAGGATCGGGCCGATGGTGCCGGCCACCTCGCGGGTCGGCAGGATCAGCGTGACGGCCGGACGGCGCGTCGTCTCACCAGAATTAGCCAGAGCGCTGAAATCCCGGTGGTGAAACGACCGCTGCTCGAACCAATCCCAAACGGTCATATACATGTGCGACCTTCGTTTCGGACTGCGCATTTTCGCAGAGTAAGCAGGTGACATGCCGTTGTCGTGATCCCCGTAAGTGCTGTGCCGCCACGCCCTCGCCGTTCGCCACAGCGGATGGAACACCATAGCCCCGCTTTGTTTACGTCCTTGTGACAGCGTGTTGCGTCCCGGTTAAACCCTTCGCCGGATCAGCTGCCGTCGGGGTAGCCGCCGCGGTGCAGGACCATCGGGTACCACGGCAGGGTGCCGGCGGGACGGATCGATGCCCGCCAGTTGTCCGGATAGGGCTCGAGTCCGGCGAAAATGGGCGGCAGCCCCTGGGATATGGGAGGCATTCCCTGGGAAATGGGCGGCGGCTCGCCGTCGGGCGCGGTGGCCAGCGCCTCTAGGGACGCCCGGAGGGCGCTGGCTCTTATGGATCTTGCTGGCGGTGCCGTCGATGGTGATATAACCCCAGCGCCGCATGCCATCCAGATTGGTTGGGGTGCGGGCGAGGGCTTCGAGCTCGCCCACGGTGATGCGCTCGTCGGTGACGAACCGCATGCCAACGCGACGAGCCCCTGTGACAGCAGGGCCGACAGGGGTAGGGGGCCCTGGGGCGGCTGGGGCGCGGCTGGCCGAGGTGACGTGGACCGCTTGAGCGGCACCGGCTCATTGTGTCACGACGCTACTGTGGCCAGCATGGCGACTGATTCCGATTCCGCGCATCGCGGCGTGCGGCTCGAGCGCATCGAGAACAGCAAGTACGTGGCCACCAACGATCGCGGCGGCCAGATCAGGATAGGTAAGGGAGAAGGCACCGACTTCACCCCGGTCGACCTGCTGCTCGCCGGGATAGGCGGCTGCACGGCGGTAGACGTCGATATCCTGACGTCACGCCGGGCCGAACCGGAGAAGTTCGAGATCCTCGTCGACGCGAACAAGGTCCGTGACGAGGCGGGTAACCACCTCAGCGACATCGTGGTGACCTTCCGGATCAGGTTCCCCGAGGGTGAGGATGGCGATAAGGCCAGGGCCCTGCTGCCGGACGCCGTGCGGAAATCACACGACCGGCTATGCACGGTGTCGCGGACCGTGGAGCTTGGCACACCTATCGCGGACCGGATCGAGTAACCCGGAGAGCTTCGGTCAAGTGATGGCCGCGCTTTCACGGCCGGATGCAACGCCGGTCACATTCCGGGCGCACAATCCGGATACTGGTTCTCAGGTCGCCGGCAGCCCGGCGGCGCGCTTTAGCTGTGCCAGCGGAACCGCCAGACCGCGAGGCCGGCTCCTGCGGCCGTCCAGAGGCCCAGGTTGGCCAGGTCCCAGGCCGGGAAGGGGCGCACCGCGTAGGCGTTCTGCAGCACCTGGGCGAGCGCCTTGACCGGGAACGCGGCCACCAGGTGTGACAGCCAGTCCGGCAGGCCGCTGAAGGTGGGGTCGAAGACGCCGGAGATGATCGCGATCGGCAGGAAGCTGGCGTACGCGACCGGCCCGGCGGATTCGGCGCTGGTGATGACCGAACTGATGGCTAGGCCCAGCGAGGCGAAGCACACCGTGCCCAGGACCAGGCCGCCGGCCAGCGCGAGCAGCCCGCCCGCACGCGGCACGGCGCCGAAGGCGAGCCAGCCGATCAGCCCGGTGCACGCGGTGATGAAGACGACGGTGACGACCGTGCTCACCAGCAGGCCGCCGAGATAGGCCCCGGACGGCAGCGGCGTGGTCTTGATCCGCTTGAGCACGCCATCGTGGCGCAGCACCGCGACCTTGGATCCGAGGTTTACGTAGGCGGAGACGATCACGCCGAAGGCCAGGATGCCGGGCACGAAGACCGTGGTGTTCTTGATCTGGGTGCCCGGCAGGTGCGAGCCGGTGTTGGCCGCGCCGATCAGCAGCAGGATCATCAGCGGGAAAGCGAAGGTGAACAGCGCGTACTCGGCGCTGCGCCAGAAACTGCGCTGCTCGAGCAGGGCCTGCCGGGCGGCGAGCCGGACCGTCCTGGTCACGCCTGATCTCCGTTGGTCCCGGTGAGCTGCAGGTAGGTGTCTTCGAGCCGGGGCGCGGTCACGGCCAGGCCGTCCAGGTCGCCGAGGCTGTGCTCCAGCGCCCAGGCGAGCAGCAGCCGCAGGGTCATGGCGGCGTTGCCGGTGTGGCAGACCGCCTCGGACCCGCGGACCGCCAGGTCGATCCCGTGCGGCAGCGGGACCTGACCCCGGCGCAGGGCGGACGGGGTGGTGAAGGAGATGCGGGTGGCCAGGCCGGCCCGGGTCGCGACCTCGTGCGTGGTCCCGGCCAGCTCGATGCGGCCCGCCCGCAAGATGGCGATCCGGTCGGCCAGCCGTTCGGCCTCATCCAGGTAGTGGGTGGTGAGCAGGATCGTCTTGCCCAGGCCGCGCAGGTTCTCGATCGCCGCCCAGCATCGCCTGCGGGCCTCCGGGTCGAAGCCCGTGGTCGGCTCGTCGAGGAAGACCAGGTCGGGGTCGCCGGCCAGGGCCAGGGCGAAATCCAGGCGGCGCCGCTGGCCACCGGACAGCTTGCGCACCTGGGTGTTCCTGACCTCGGTCAGCTCCACCACCTCGAGCAGGTCGCCGAGCGGACGCGGGTTCGGGTAGTAGGTCCGCCACTGGTCGATGAGCTCGGCCACCCGCGCCTGCCGGGGAAAGCCGCATTCCTGCAAGACCATCCCGGCCCGCTCGCGAAGCCTGGCCGCCTGCGCCGCCGGGTTCAGGCCGAGGACACGCACCTCGCCGGCCGTCGGCGGCCGGAAGCCCTCGAGGATCTCCAGGGTGGTGGTCTTGCCCGCGCCGTTCGGGCCGAGCAAGCAGAACACCTCGCCGTAGCGGACGTCGAAGTCCACGCCGTGCAGGACCTCGGTGGCGCCGAAGCTCATCCGCAGGCCGGCGACGTGCACCGCCGCATCGTCGGTCATGTCCGGGATTATAGAAGTAAGTGCGTAGATTACTTACCTGACGAAACGAGACCGGCACCTAGATGAAGTCAGCCGACGTGTCCTCGCTGCGGATGCTGCGCCGGGCCAGGGACCGGATCGACCGCGACTACGCCGATCAGATTGACATCCCGGCGCTGGCCGCTGGAGCCGGCTATTCGCGTGAGCACTTCATCCGCGCCTTCCGTTCGGCCTACGGAGAAACCCCCGGCCGCTACCGGACCAGGCGGCGGGTGGAGCGAGCCTGCGAGCTGCTCCGCTCGGCGAATCTGACCGTGACCGAGATTTGCCATCTGGTCGGCTTCACCAGCCTCGGCACGTTCAGCGCCCGTTTCGCCGAACTCACCGGCATGTCCCCCACCGCCTACCGGCGGGAGGCGGCCAGGCGCGGCGGGCCGGCGCCCATCCCGGGCTGCTTCGCGCTGATGTGGCGCACCGGCCTGCCCGACCGTGCCGAACCCCGGGAGCCGCCCGGGTAACGCATCACTTCCTGAGAAGCGCAGGCAGAGGGTCTGCCCCTACAGTCGCCGCATGAGGATGAATTACTCGCAATTCACGCAGGCAGGTGAGGTCGCATGATCACCGGTATCTCCATCGTATCGGTCTGGGTGCTCGACCAGGACTCCGCCAAGGAGTTCTACGCCGGGAAGCTTGGCTTCACCGTCACCAACGACCTCAAGCTGGAGGGCGGCATGCGCTGGCTGACCGTACGGCCGCCCGACAGCGATAACCAGGAGCTGCTGCTCATGGACCCGCTGCACTCCATGCTCGACGAGGAGACGGGACAGCAGGTCCGGGCCCTGGTCGCGAAGGGGGCGCTGTCACCGGGGGTGATGGCGACGTCCGATTGCCAGGGCGATCACGCCGTCCTCGCCGGACGCGGCGTCGAGTTCACCCAGGAGCCGGCCGATCGACCCTACGGCGTCGAGGCGATCATGCGCGACGACTCGGGCAACTGGTACAGCTTCACCCAGCGCAAGGCCTGAGGCGCCCTAGAGGCGCGCCGCCAGTTCGGCCGCCCGGCGGGCGAAATCCGCCCAGGCCGGAGGCGTCCGGGCCAGCCGGGAGCGGGCGGCGGCGGCACCGCAGGCGCGCTGCCGCCAGCCCGACATCCGGCCGCCGCGGATCTCGAAGCAGACGAGCACGCCGCCCGCCCAGCCGTACACGTCGACGTCGCACGGCTGGGCCTGGGTGACCTTCTGCTCCCCGGTAATCCAGTCCACGGCCTCGAGCTCGGCCTGCAGGCGCCCGGCGAACTCGAAGGCCAGCGCGGCCGCGGCGGCGTCGCGGCGCGCAGTCAGCTCCGCGCGCAGCGAGGCGACCGCGACCGGATCGCGATTCAGCACCGCGGCCGTCGTCCGGGCCAGCCCAGCCCGCGCCGCCGGCGAGGCGCCGCGCACGCGGGCCATGTCGCGGTCGGTCCCGGCATGCCTTTCCGCGGCGTAGGCGAGCGGCAGCACCCGCCCGAGCCCGGATACGGCGTCACGGAATCGGTAGACGCCAGGGGCGAGCGGGAGGCGGGCGGCGGATGTGACCGGCTGGACGCGCGGGGCGGGCGGGACCTGCGGGGCGGAGGCGAGCGGGGGAACCTGCCGCGCGGACGCAGGCTGCGGCGCGGGGCTAGCGGGGTCCACCATCCGAGCCCACTGCACGGGAGCGACCGCCGTCAAGAGCTCGCGGCGGTGGCGAGGCGGGAACCAGGCTCGTTCGGGATCAAGATCTTTCCTGGCCGGCTACGGCGGTCATCGGGCGGGCGGCGGCACGTGGCGCTGGCCCTGTTTTACAGTTTGTCCATGGCGGAATCCGAACCCGCGGGTGAGATTGCCCACAGCGAACTGCGCGCCTCGCACGACGACCGGGACCGGGTGGTCGAGCTGCTGCGGGTGTCCGCCGGGGACGGGCGGCTGACCGCCGAGGAACTGGACGAGCGCCTGGAACTGGCCATGACCGCGCGGACCTATGGTGAGCTGGCCAAACTCGTCGCTGACCTGCCCGCGTCGGGGTCCGTGGCGGTGCCGGTGGCGAGCGCGCCCGCAGCCAGGGCGAAGGACATCGTGCGTATCGACTGCCGCAGCGGTCACGTCCGGCGTGCTGACCAGTGGGTGGTACCGCAGCGGATGGAGGTGAAGGTGACCAGCGGGCACGTGATGCTGGACTTCACCCGGGCGGTCATCACGCAGTCGTGGCTCCGGATCGACCTGGATGTGCGCAGCGGTCACGTCATGCTGGTGACCAAGCCCGGCATCATCGTGGAAACCGACGACGTGGCCATCCGCAGCGGCCACGTCAAGGTACGCGAGCCCTGGGGTACGGACGGGCCCGTCCTGCTGCGGATCGACGTGACCGGCAAGGTCGGCAGCGGCCACTTCCTCGCGCGCCCGCCGCACCGGACGTTCTGGGAGTGGCTGACGAGGAAGCCGTATCCGTCCGCGATCGCCGCGCGCTGACCTTGACCCTCATCGTGGTGTCCGGCGCGCCGGGCACCGGCAAGTCGACGATCGCCCGCGCGCTCGGGGCTGACCTGCGGTTTCCGGTCCTGTCGCTCGATCCGGTCAAGGAGGCGCTAGCGGACGTCCTCGGGCTGGGTGACGAGGACTGGTCTAACCGCGTCGGCGAGGCGGTCATGGTCCTCAAGCACACCGCGGGCCGCGCCGGGCCCTCGGCGACCGCGGCCGGGCCCGCGCCGCGCCGGCCGTGGTCGGTGCTGGTGCTGTTGTGCGTCGCGCAGTTCATGGTGATCCTGGACATGACGGTGGTGAACATCGCGCTGCCGTCGATCGGCCGCACGCTCCGGTTCGCCCCTTCCGATCTGCAGTGGGTGATCACCACCTACCTGCTGACCACCGGAGGCCTGACGCTGCTCGGCGGGCGGGCGGCCGACCTGTTCGGCCGGCGGCGGATGTTCGTGACCGGGCTGGCGCTGTTCACGGCCGCCTCGCTGGCCAGCGGGCTCGCCCCGGTCGCGGGCGCGCTGATCGCGTCGCGCGCCGCGCAGGGGCTCGGGGCGGCCCTGCTGACCCCGGCGGCGCTGGCCATCATCACCGCCACCTACACCGGCGCGCAGCGGGCGGCGGCGCTGAGCGCGTGGGGTGCGCTGGCCGGCGGGGGCATGGCGGTGGGGGTGCTGGCCGGGGGCGTGCTGACCACGTGGTTCGGCTGGCGGTCGGTGTTCCTCATCAACGTGCCGGTCGGGCTGGCGGCCGGGTGGCCGCCGGGTTCCTGGTGCCGAGGTCGTCCGGGGTGGTGCGGGGGTCGGTGTTCCCGCTGAGGGTGCTGCGGTCCCGTTCGCTGGTAGCGGGCGGACTGCTGCTGCTGGCCGTCACCGGCACGGTGGTCGGCGTGTCCCTGCTCAACTCGCTCTACCTGCAGAACGTGGCCGGCGCCTCGCCGATCAGGGCGGGGGCGGAGTTCCTGCCGCTGGTCCTGATGACGGCCGCCGGGGCTCATCTGGCCTCGCGGCTGCTGCGGGGTGCGGGCACCCGGGTGGTGGCGGTGGCCGGCCTGCTCGCGGTCGCGGCCGGGACGCTGCTGCTGTCCCGCGCTGGTGTGCACCCGGCTACGCGGCCGGCGTCCTGCCCGCGTTCGTGCTGCTCGGCACCGGCACCGGGCTGGCCTTCCCGGCCGCGTCGGTCACCGCGCTGAGCCAGGTGCGCGAGGAGATGGCCGGGTTCGCTTCGAGCCTGATGGCCACGGCGCACGAGGTCGGGGCGGGAATCGGCGCGGCCATCTTCCCCGCGGTGGCGGCCGCTACGGCCGGGTTCACGGCGGGCGGGGCGGGCTTCGCCGCCGGTTACCGGCACGCCACCGTGGTCGCGGCGGTGGTCGCCGCGGGGCTCGCCATCCTGGCGGCGCTGGCCGTCCCCTCGGTGCGGCCCGCTCCGGGCGCTAAGGTGGCCGTGCACTGAGGGTTGGGCCTAGGGGGAACGGAGCGATGACGTCTCAGGTCACGGACCACCGGCGGGCCACCGCCGAGCGCAACGTGACGGCCATCCTGGACGCGGCCTCGGAACTGCTGAGCCAGCAGGGCCCGGCCAGCATCGCGGCCGTCGCCGCCCAGGCCGGGGTGTCGCGGGTCACCGTGTACTCGCACTTCCCGACCTGGGAGGCACTGCTCGAGGCGGTCGTCGAGCGCGCCGTGGGGCACGCGACCGCCGTCATAGCCGCGGCCGAGCCCGCGGCGGGTCCGCCTATGGAGGCCCTGAAGAGGCTGATCGCGGCGGGCTGGCTGGAGCTTGACCGGCACGCCGCGATCGCCCAGGCGGCTGGCCGGTTTTTGAGTGCCGAGGCGATGGCACGATCCCATAACGCGGCGTACGGGCAGGTGGCCGCGCTGGTGGAGCGGGGGCGGGCGCGCGGGTCGTTCCGAACTGATGTGCCTGCCAGTTGGCTGGTCACCAGTTGCTTCGCACTGATCCACGCGTGCGCCGGGGAGGTGCACGCCGGGCGGCTGGAGGCCGACGACGCGCAGCGGATCCTCACCGTCACGGTGACGGACCTGTTCGCGGGAGGGCGACCATGATCATGCCGAATCACCTTGACGGGAGTAGTACTGAGTTATGGCTATTCGTCTTGTGCACATGGTCATCGACGCGGCCGAGCCTGCCGGGCTGGCGCGGTTCTGGGCCGCAGCCCTCGGCTGGGAGATCGCCGCCGAGGATCCCGGCGAGGTGGACGTCTGGCCCAGCGGGTTCAGGTATCCCGACCCGGCGGCGCTGCCGCTGGTGTTCGTGCTGGTGCCCGAGCCGAAGACCGGCAAGAACCGCGTGCACCTGGACCTGGCCACCGAATCGGCCGCGCACCAGGCCGCCGAGGTGGAACGGCTGCTCGCCCTCGGGGCGGTGCCCGCCGACATCGGGCAGGGTGAGGTGCCGTGGCAGGTGCTGGCCGACCCGGAGGGCAACGAGTTCTGCGTCCTAGATCCGCGGCCGGCCTACCGTGACACCGGGCCGGTCGCCGCCGTGGTCGCCGATTGCGCCGTTCCGCTCGCGGTAGCGGATTTCTGGCAGCTGGCCACGGGATGGGTGCGGGCCAACTCGACGGATGGCGGGGTGTCGTTCCGCTCACCGCAAGGGGTCGGACCCTACCTCGAGTTGCTGCCGTCAGCGGACGTGAAAGTGGTCAAGAACCGGATACACCTGGACGTGGCTGCGTACCAGGGTGAGGACCACGCGGCGGCGGTCAAGGCGCTGCTCGAGGCGGGCGCGACACCCGCCGACGTCGGCCAGGGCGACGCCTCCTGGGCGGTGCTGGCCGACCCGGAGGGCAGCGAGTTCTGCGTCCTGTCGCCGCGGGGAAGCCCTCCGTGACGCCCGCCGAGGCCCGGACCCTGGCCCAGATCCAGGCCGAACTGGCCCGGCTCGTCCGCTACGACGACGAGTCCATCGTGCACCCGACGTGGATCAGGCAGCGTTACGACCTCGGCGCCGCGGCCAGCTTCGCGCCCGCCCGGACCGCGGCGGTGCGGACGGCCTGGCACGAAGCCGGTCACGCGGTGGCGGCGCTGGCCGTCGGAGCCCGGTTCAGCTCGGCCAGCATCCGCCACGGTGGGACCAGCCAGGGCCGCGTCCACGGCGTCCAGAGCGGCGGTGAGCAGGGGTTCGTCATCGACGCGGCGGGCCAGATCGCCGAGCGGCTGCGGGACTGGTCGATGCTGACCGGCGATGACGAGCTGCGCGCGTGGCTGCCGACCTGGCGCGCCGACGGCGGTGACGCGCGGCGGTTCCGGCGCGGGATTACCGCGCGCTTCGGCGACGATGAGGTCGCCGCCTGGCGGCACTGCGAGCAGGCGCTGACCCCGTTGCGGCTGCGGATCCGCCAGGTGGCCAGGGCGCTGCTCGTGCACCCCAGGCACCTGCCCTACCAGGTGGCGGCGGCCATCGCGGACGGCACCTAGCAGGCGGATCGGTACCAGGCAGGGAATTCGTCCAGCGAGTCGAGCACCACCTCGGCCCCCGCGCCGGCCAGGTCGTCGCCGGTGAACGAGCCGGTCGCGACGCCGACCGCCCGCACGCCGGCCTGCACCGCGGCGGCCATGTCCGGCGGGGTGTCGCCGACGTAGGCGGCCGCCTTGAGGCGGCGCAGCACGGCCGCCTTCTCCGGGCCGTGCACCAGGGTGAACAGCTCGTCGGCGGACAGCCCCACCGCCCGCAGGCTCGGCTCGACCGAGATCGGGTGCTTGGCCGTGATGATGACCACACGCTCTCCCGCCGCCCGGACCGCGGCCAGCGCCTCGCGCGCGCCGGGCAGGGCGGTCGTCATCCGCTCGGCCAGGCTCACGTAGTGCCGCCGGTAGATTTCGGCCGCCGCGGCACCCTGCTCCGGCGGGAACCAGAACGCCAGCTCGTCGTCCAGCTTGATGCCGAGCCGCCGGTCCACCGCCGCCAGGTCGATGGCGGTGGCGGTCTCCCGCGCGACCTCGGCGAACGAGGCCAGGATGGCCGGACGTGAGTTGATCAGCGTCATGTCGAGGTCAAAGCCGACCGGTCCCATCCCGCCCCCGTCCTTGTCGATCTGGCCATCTCGGACCCGCATCGCGCTCGTCCTCCGGTCCCATTCTGACAGCTTGAGCACGCTCAAGGTCAAACGAGTAAATTCAAGGTCTCTCTTTTGGCCGAACGAGCCAGGTATCCCTCCCGGGCAGGCTGCTTGTCTACACTCATGGTCGTGACTTGGGAAGACTTGCTCGCCTACTGCCTGGACAAGCCGGGTGCCTGGCAGGACGAGCCCTGGGAGGGCGACGTCGTGGTCAAGGTCGGGAGCAAGATCTTCGCGTTCTTCGGGTCAGGGGTTTCCGTGGGCCTGAAGTGCGGGGCGAGCCGGGAGGCGGCCAACGAGTGGCTGCTGCGGTATCCGGATGACGCTTCCGTGATGGCCTACATAGGCCGCTCCGGGTGGAACACGCTGCGAATCGGCGGCGCGATTCCTGACGATGAGCTTATCGAGGCTATCGACGCCTCCTATTCGGCCATTGTGAGCAAGCTGCCGAAGAAAGACCGCCCTTAACAATTCATTTGTTGAGTGATGGTCCCGGATCTCGTGACGGGTGGCCAGGGCAAGCACTGCGGCCCGTTCGGGATAATGGTTTTGGTTCTTTGCGGCCGGGGAGGGGACGCGGGCGGTCCGCGACCGGCGGCCCGGGCCCGGCGGGAGGCTCGTAGCGTGGCTATCGTGACCAGTAGCGAAGATACAGGCACGAGCGGTTTTTCCGGGGCGGCTGGACCGGTCCTGGGTATTCCGGTGTCCGCGGGGGCGCTCATCTTCGACCGGGCGGGCCGGCTGCTGATCCTCAAGCCGACGTATAAGAGTGGCTGGACCATACCGGGTGGCGTCATGGAGGCGGACGGGGAGACGCCGTGGGAGGCGTGCCGGCGCGAGGTACGCGAGGAGACCGGCATCGAGGTGGTCCGCGGGCGGCTGGCGGCGATGGATTTCCGCCGGCCGCGCCCGGGCCGCCCGGGCGGGATCCGGTTCCTCTTCAACTGCGGGAAGGTGAGCGACAAGCGGCTAGCCGGCCTCGTGCTGCAGCCCGAGGAGATCTCCGAGTCCCGGCTCGCCCCGCTCCCTGACGCGCTCGCCCTGCTCAGGGAGCCGATCCGGCGGCGGGTGCGGGCGGCCATCCGCGGCCGTCGGCTGGTCTACCTGGAGGACGGCCGCCCGGTCCCCGGAGTCGGCCAGCCGACCGGATGACGCCGCGACTCTCGGGTGTAATCCCAAGATTGGCGTTCATCCGGTACTGGTTACTGCTCGTTGCCGACCGAACTGCCGGTGGCGAGCGTGGGCCGCTACGAGCGGCTGGAGTGGAGCTGGCCTGCGCTTTTACCCTGCGCCGGGGGTTCTGAGCACTCGGTGCCCCGGGCTGTTACCCGGGTCTGGCCGGGGGGCTGTGACTGTGCAGGACCTTAGTTTTGTCCGGGTTCCAGGCGGTGGTGGTGCCGTCGGGGTTCAGCACCAGGGTCCAGCCCCACCGGTGGATTGCCACCTGGTGGTGGAAGGGACAGAGGAGGACGCAGTCTTTGGTGCTGGTCTTGCCGCCGCGGGCCTTGTGCTTGACGTGGTGGACCTCGCAGGCCGCGGCGGGCTGGTTGCATCCGCCGGCCCACCGGCAGTGCTTGTCCCGCAGGATCACGGCGTTGCGGATCCCGGCCGGGACGGTCTCGGCGTAGCCGACGTCCAGCGGCAGGCTCGGCCCGCCGAGCCGGGCGCCGAGCTGCCGGCGGCGCAGGAAGGAGGCGAGCCCGCCGGGGCCGGAGAGGAGGTCGATGGCTTTGCCGATGACGGCCTGCTCGAGGGCTTCCCAGGCCCGCGCGGTGTCCGGGCCGGGCGCGGCCGGGCCGCCGTCGCCCGCACCGGGCGCGGCCGGATCGCCGTCGCCCGCGCCGCGGTGGTGGAGCCGGGATAGCTCGACGCACAGCCGGACCAGGTCGTCCAGGACGGCGGGGTTCACCTCGCCGGTGACCACCGGGGTCACCAAGGCGTCGCAGGCCACCGCCCGGGCGGCGTCGCCGTCCAGCCACGCCGCGCCGTCGCTGCCGCCCACCGAGGCCCCCGCGCGGTGCGCGGCCCACGCCGCCCGCGCCGAGGCGATCCACTCGTCCAGCAGCGCGGAGCTGCCGTCCAGCACCAGCAGGTCGGCCAGGGAGATGTGGGCCCACACCTTGACCGGCTGCCCGGCCCGCTCGGGGAGCAGGCCGGCGGCGACCAGCCGCCGCATCGCCTCCTGGAGCCCATCGTGATACCGCTGGCCGTGCGTGCGGGTGTCCTCCGCGCCGGCCGGGGCAGACAGCGCGTCCAGCACCGCCGTCACGACCGCGGCGCACTCCGGGGTCAGGTCGCCGGTCAGGACCCCGGCGCCCTGGAACGTGGTCTCCAGCTTCACGGCCCGGTCCTCGAACCCGCCGTCCGGGTCGCTGCCGGCGTCGGGCCGGGACCGCTGGTAGATCTCCCCGGCGAGCTCGGCCAGGTCGCGCAGGTCCATGCCCGCCTTGGCCGCCGCGATCAGGATCTCATCCGCGGCGTCCCGGCAGTCCCCGGGCAGGTTGCCGGTCCACTGGCACAAGGTCCGGGCGACCGACTCGGACATCTCCCCGGCGGCGAGCGCCTCGGCGATCTTGGGGTGAGCGGCGGCCCGGCGGACCCACGCGGTGTACGCGACGGCGGCGCCTTTGGTCACCCGCATCTTGTTGATCAGCCAGGCCCGGGGGCTGTAATCCGCGTCCGCGCAGTAGCCTTGCCCGGCCGTGAACGCGGCCAGGATCGAGGATCGCGCGGCGGTGCCGATCGCGCCAGCCTGCTCTAGGAGCAGCAGGCACTGCGCCTGGGTCTCGGCCGCCATCTGGGTCGCGTCGGCGGTGGCCAGGTACCCCAGCCCGGCGCGCACGGTCTCCGCCGCTTGTTTCGCGCTGGAAAACGCCGGAATGCTGTTCACCTTGTCTGTCACCTCCTTACGCTGTGCTCGCGCGCGGCGAATGGTCTCCTTTCCCCGGCAGTGCGGACCGGGCTAGGTTGTTCATTTTCTAGTTCGACTCTAGCAGTGGCCTATGACATTTTCCGGGAACGCCGCGCGAATTAGGCATGATCATCTTTATGTTTTCCTAGCCTGATGGCATTGAAGCCATTGAGGTCAGAGGTAAAGAGCTCATGATAAGTGATGTGAGATCTCAAAGTGATGCTGGATATCGGTGCGACTGCAGGCCGGGTGGCGGTCCCTTGGCCGCGGGCCTTGGGTGGCGGCTTTGGGTGGCGGCCTTGGGTGGCGGGCCTTGAGGGTGCAGGGCGGATGCGATGTGGATCACACCTGCTGAGGGGGTTCTGGAGGTGCGTGCGGGATGTAGTTGCGCGATCCTTGCATCGAATGAAGATTTCTGAGGTGCTCGTGCTGCTCGCCGCCGGGATACTCGGCGGCATTTTCAGCACGGCGGTGAGCATCGCGTCGCTGGTCACCTACCCGGCGCTGCTCGCGCTCGGGGTGCCGCCGCTCAGCGCGAACATGACCAACACCGTCTCGCTCGTGCTCACCGGAGCCGGCTCGGTCGCCAGTTCCGGGCCCGAACTGACCGGCCAGGGCCGGCGCGTGCTCCGGCTCGGGGTTATCACGGCGCTGGGCGGCGGGGCCGGAGCGACGGTGCTGCTGCTGACTCCGGCGAGCACCTTCATCGCCGTAGTGCCGGTGCTTATCGGCTGCGCCTCGGTGCTGCTTCTCGTCCAGCCCAAGGTCAAGAAGCTGGCTCCGGCCGCGGACGGCGGGCACCGGCTGGCTCATGGCGCGGCGCTCTTCGCGGTCGCCATGTACGTCGGGTATTTCGGGGCCGCCGCAGGCGTCTTCTTGCTCGTGGTGCTCGGCATGATGATCGACGAGTCGCTGGTCAAGGTGAATGCGGTGAAGAACGCCCTCTCCGGGATGGCGAATGCCATGGCCGCCGTGTGCTTCGCGTTGTTCGGGGACGTCAGATGGACGTTTGTGGCTCCACTTGCGGCAGGTTTCCTCATTGGTGGCTGGATCGGGCCTAAGATTGCCCGGAAGGTCCCCGCCGGGATGTTCCGGGTCTTCGTCAGCCTGTGCGGCATCGGCCTCGCGGTGAAGCTTGGCATTAGCGCATATCGCTGACGTCGGTGAGACGCCAGTCAAAATGAGGTAACTGGGCTCATTGTGTGAGCTATCATGGCAAAATTTTCTTCACATATCCGATCAGAGTGGGTTACTCTGTGCTAGTGAGTCGGCACTGGGGGTGAGATCCAACCTCAGTGCCCACGGCGGTGGTCAACTCTCGCCGGAGTCGCGGTACCCGGCCCGTGGGTAAGGCGGTACAGGGCTACGGGCGGTTCTGGCGTGGGTCAGTAAGGAGTACCAGGCATGGTAGCGGTCATTATTATTGCCATTATTGCCGTCAGCTACATCGTTTCGACGCGCATCCATCCGCTCAGGAAGTGTCCTACCTGCAATATGACCGGCAGGCACTTCGGCGGCATCTACAGGGGGTCGTACCGGCGCTGCCGTAGGTGCGACGGCAGCGGCCGCCGCGATCGGATCGGTACGAGGGTCTTCTGGGGCGGAACCGGCCATACCGGGGTCTTCACGAAGAAGTAGCCTCCGGGTCCCGACGAGAAGTATCCTCCGGCGCGCGACCCCGCCCGCGCTGCTCTTCCGTAGGCACTGCCCTTCCGTCGGCACTGCCCTGCCTGCGAGTCCCCGGCTACGGGATGACAATAACCTTGCCGACAGCGCCGCTCTCGGCGGCCTCGTGCGCGGCGGCGATGTCGGCGAGCGCGAACTTCCGCACGGGCAAGCCGGTGAGCTCGCCAGCGGCCAGGGCCGCGGTGATGTCTGCGGCCGCCCGCTCAAGTGCGGCCTTCGGCACGCCGTACACCAGGACGAACTTGAGGGTGAGGTTGGCGGTCATGCAGGCCCGCACCGGCAGCACCGGATCGGCGGCATCGGCCGCGTAGGTCACGATCGCAGCCTGCGGCCTGACCACCGCCAGGTCGAGTCCGAGGTTGGCGCCGAGTGCCACCTCGATGACCCGGTCGACGGGAGCGAACGCCTTGACCTGCTCCGCCGCATCGGGCGAACGGTAATTCACCACCAGGTCCGCACCCGCCTTCTCCGCCAGCGCCGCCTTGTCGTGGCTGCTCACTGTGGCGATGACACGAGCCCCGGCCCGTTTGGCCAATTCAATAGCGAAATGACCGACAGCTCCGGCACCTCCGGCCACCAGTACGGTCTGGCCGTTCACCGGCCCGTCCGAGAACAGGCAGTAGTCCGCGGTCATGGCCGGCACGCCCAGCGAGGCCCCCAGCTCGAACGAGGCGCCGTCCGGCAGCGGCACCGCCTGCCGCTCGGGCACCACGGTCCACTCGGCGGCGGTTCCCCACCGCCGACCGTGCGCCGCGAACCACACCCAGACCCGCTGACCGACGCGCCCGGGATCCACCCCGGGGCCGACCGCCTCGATGACCCCGGCGCCGTCATGGTGCGGGATCTGGAAGTCGTCGACGGAGCGCGGGACCGCGCCCGAACGTGCCTTGTAGTCGGTGGGGTTGATACCCGAGGCGTACACCCGCACCAGGACCTCGCCCGGTCTTGGCTCGGGCCGGGGGACCTCCTCGACGTGCAGGACCTCAGCCGCTTTCCCGGTGCTCCTGTACAACGCTGCTTTCATGGGTGCAGCGTAACGCCCTTGAAAATCTTGTCGACGGCGTTGCGCGGCCCGTGCAGCGCGAGCCCGGCGAAGCGCAGTCCGGCGGCGGGGACCGCGCGCACCACGGCCCGGTTGTCGTCGTCGTTGCCGGTCCCGAACATGTCCATGGTGTAGATCGCCATCGGAATCTCCCGGGACAGCGCCCGCTGGTGCGCCTGGGCCAGGGTCTCGGCGTCGGCCGCGTACACCACCACGGGCTGCCGGAACAGCTCCAGGTAGGTGTTCCCCGAGCCGTCCTCGTACGGCTTGCCGATGATCTCCCCGCTGCTGGCGGCGATTCCGCTGGCCAGGAACGCCGTGACGTTCAGCTGCTGCCACGGCTCGAGGTCGGCGCGCACGGCGATGGCGATCTTGGTGTCGAATCGTATGGTCATGGGTCCTTCCCGTTGGTCACACTTCGATGGCCCCGCCGACGTCGCGCAAATGCTCTCGAAAGGTCAGCGAGGGCACCTGCTGCCGGCGGGCCAGGTAGCGGTCGAACCGCACCTGGCGGCGGAGCGATACGCCGTCCCGGATCTGTGCGGCCTGGCGTCGTTCGGTGTCGCGGATGGTCTCGGCCAGCGCGAAGATCTCCCCGGCCCGTTCGGCGGGCAGGAAGAGCACGCCATCGTCGTCGCCGACGACGAGGTCCGCGCCGGTCACGGTCCACTCCCCCACCATGGCGGACTCCAGGACGTCCCTAGGTTCGAGGCGCTGCGGGCCAGCGGGAGTCGCCCCCAGGCTGAACACCGGCAACCCGATGGCCCGGATGTCGGCGGTATCCCGGTGCAGCCCCCAGACCACCAGGCCGGCCAGCCCGGCCGCCTGGGCCTCGAGCACGACGAGATCGCCGACGCAGGCCTCGTCGAGCCGGCCGCCGTTGTCGACCACGAGCACGTCGCCGGGTTCGGCGTGTTCGAACGCCTCGAGGAAGATGTCGACACTGCCGGCATGCCGGGCTGGCAGTACCCGCCCGGTCAGGCGGCTGCCGGGGACGACCGCCTGCAAGCGCGCGCAGCGCACCGGAACCCGCGCGCGAAGGCAGCCGTCCGCCAGGTGGGCGGTGGTCAGGTCCATTTGGCCCCAGCGTGCCCCCGTGCCCGCCGCCGGGTCTTGAACGCTGGAGCGCCCTACGATGGAGACATGGCCGTCGCCCCGAGGGACTGGGCCAGGTACTGGCGCGCGGACAGCGTGCCGGTCGAGGCGATGCACGCGCATTTCACCTCGCACGTGTACCACCGGCACAGTCACGAGAGCTACTCGTTCGGCGTGACCGAGACCGGCGCGCAGGCGTTCACCTGCCGTCACGGGCGCCATGTGAGCGGCCGTGGCATGGTGATGGCCTTCAATCCCGACGATCCGCACGACGGGCACGCGGCCGGTGACGGCGGTTTCACCTACCGGATGGTGCACATCTGGCCGGAGTTCCTCGTCTCGCTGACCGGGATGCCGCTCCCGCTGTTCCGCTCGCCGGTGATCGAGGACCCCGCGCTCGCCGGCTCCGTCCGCGGGCTGCACCTGGCGCTCACCGGGCAGGCCACCGAGCTGGAACGGTACGAACGGCTCGCCGCGACGGCTACGCTCCTGGCCCGGCACGCTGCTGCCCGCATCCCGGCGCGGGGGCCGGCGCGCGGGCCGGCGCGGGGTGGCGCTCCGGGTCCGGACCGGCGCGTCGCCGCGCGGATCCGTGAGCTCATCCATGACGGCGCCGCGGACCTCACCGCCGACGACCTGGCCGCGGCGGCCGGATGCAGCCGGTACGCGGCCTACCGGGCCTTCACCCAGGCCTACGGGCTCGCACCCAGCGACTACCAGCGCCAGCTCCGGGTGCGCGCGGCGCGCAGGCTGCTCTCGGCCGGCGTCTCGCCCGCCCAGGCCGCGGCCGAAGCCGGCTTCGCCGACCAGGCGCACCTCACCCGGTGGTTCCGCCGTTACTACGGGGTCACCCCGGGCGCCTACCGGGCCGCGGCGCATCCGCGGGCCGGGGCGGGGCTTGATTCCATGATCCTGTAAGTTCCGCGTCTTCTGGAGGCACCAGGTTTACGTAGTAATAGAACGCGGGCTTAGTAGGATCGCGAATCATGGAGCAGCGGGTTCTCGGCAGGACGGGCAGGCCGGTTTCGGTCGTCGGGCTCGGCACATGGCAACTCGGCGCGGACTGGGGGAACGTGTCCGAGGCCGACGCGATAGCGGTACTGCGGACGGCGGTCGAGTCCGGGGTCACGTTCTTCGACACGGCCGACGTCTACGGCGACGGGCGCAGCGAGCGCATCATCGGGCGCTTCCTGGCCGGCAACGCCGGGCAGGGCGTCACGGTCGCGACAAAAATGGGCCGCCGGGTCGAGCAGGAGGAAGAGAACTACACGCTGGAGAACTTCCGCGCCTGGACCGACAGGTCCCGGGTCAACCTGGGCACCGACCGGCTCGACCTGGTCCAGCTGCACACCCCGCCGACCCCGGTCTTTTCCTCGGACGCCGTCTACGACGCGCTCGACACGCTGGTCGCCGAGGAGCGGATCGCGGCGTACGGGGTGAGCGTGGAGACCGGCGAGCAGGCGCTGACCGCGATCGCGCGCCCGGGGGTGGCCAGCGTGCAGATCATCCTGAACGCGTTCCGGCGCAAGCCGCTCGATCAGGTGCTGCCCGCCGCGGCCGCGGCGGGAGTCGGCATCATCGCCCGGGTGCCGCTGGCGTCCGGGCTGCTTTCCGGCCGGTACACCAGGAACACCACGTTCGCCGCCGACGACCACCGCAGCTACAACGCCCACGGCGCGGCGTTCGACGTCGGGGAGACGTTCTCCGGCGTGGGCTTCGAGGCCGGCGTCGACGCCGCGGCGGAGTTCGCGGCCATCACCGGGGAGAACCCGGCCCAGTGGGCCCTACGGTGGGTGATCCAGCAGCCGGGGGTGACGACCGTGATCCCCGGCGCCCGCAGCACCGGCCAGGCCCGGCAGAACGCCGAGGCCGCCAGCCTGCCGCCGCTGCCGCAGGCCAAGCTCGACGCGATCGAGGGCCTGTACGACACCTACTTCCGCGCCAAGGTGCACGATCGCTGGTGAGCATGCACCCGGAAACGGCCCCGCCTGGCGGCTCTGCGGGGGGTGCGGACGCGGCCCCGCCTGGCGGCTCTGCGGGGGGTGCGGACCCGGAGGTGGTCACGGGATGGTTCGCTCCCAGAGCAGGCACTGGAACATCGACCGGCCCGATCCGAGATAACCCGACAAGGTCCGTAACGCCGTGTCACAGGAGATTCCCAGGCTCAGCCTGGTGAGTTCTGAGTAAGTTTGGAGCCTTTACCTCTGGTAAGGTCGCACCTTGTAGATCACAATTGAGTATCGAAGTAACGCCCGAAGCCACCGAATTCCGGACAAGACAGGCGGGTGACCAGGGCAGGTGCTGTTGCGAGCGGGGCGGCGAGGCAGGCGTCACCCGGACGTCCGCGACGAGGAAAACGCGCCCGCCGGCGATAGCGGCCCGCGCGAGCGGGCGCGCTGGTTCTCCCGGTCACCCACCAGGGCGGCCCTGGTCAGCGCGCTTGCCGTCGGCGCGGTCGTCACCGTGACCCCGGCCAACGGCGCCGTCGGCGACATCGCCACCGGCCTCGTCCAGGCCGTGCGGCATCTGACCTCGACCTCGCGCAACGGCCAGGCGTTCGCCGGCACCCCGGCAGTGGGGGCGCTGTTCACCACGTCGGCGGGCAAGCTGGGCCAGCACTTCTGCACGGCGACCGTGATCCACAGCACGGGCGGCGACCTCGCGATCACCGCCGCGCACTGCATGAGCGGCACCTCGGGCACCATCGATTTCGTGCCCGGGTACGACAACGGCGCCACGCCGTACGGCGTGTGGACCGTGACCAAGGTCTACGTCGACCAGGCGTGGAGTTCGGGGTCCAACCCGGATGACGACTTCGCCTTCCTGCGGATCAGCGAGCCGGGCTCGAGCGTGCCGGTCGAGGACGTGACCGGGGCGGAACAGCTCGCCACCGGCCTCCCGGCCGCCCGCCAGATGGTGGAGGCGCTCGGTTACCCGAACTCCTCGAACCGGCCGGTTACCTGCCAGAACTGGCTCAGGGAGCCGATGACCGACCAGCTCGAGTTCGACTGCGGCGGTTACACGGACGGGACCAGCGGCGGGCCGTTCCTGAGCGAGGTCAACCAGGCGACCGGGCAGGGCCTGGTGATCGGCGTCATCGGCGGGTACGAGCAGGGCGGCTTTACCCCTGAGGTCTCGTATTCGGCCGTGCTCGGCGAGAACGCGGCGGCCCTGTACAAGACGGCGATGGCCGGCGGCTGAGCTGGCTAGGGCGGCGGCGGGACGATGGCGCCGATCTCGGCCAGTTCGGCGGCGGACGGGATCCATTCCGACGCGGCCGCGTTGGCCTTGACCTGCTCGGCGCTCGTGGCGCCGGCGATCACCGAGGAGCAGCCCGGCTGGGCGGCCAGGGCGCCGATCGCCACCTCCAGGATCGTGACGCCGTGCGCCTGGGCCCAGGTGATCAGCGCCTCGACCTTGGCTAGCTTCTCCTCGGTGACGTAGCCCTGGCGGGCGGCCAGCCTGGTCCCGGCCGGTATCGCCTGGCCCCGCCTGACCTTGCCGGTCAGCAGCAGCCGAGCCCGACGACCGACACCAGCAGTCCCGACTGCCCCAGGGGCCGATAGCGCATGGTCAGATTCTACGGACCGGCCCAGGCCGACCCGGGGTTAGGTCAGGGCTTGCGGGCGACGAGCGCGTAGTAATAGAAGTCCTCCGGATGCGGCGGCATTTCGGCGCCGGGCTCCGGATGCCATTGCGGTGTCCACACCATCCCGGGCTCGACGAGGTCCAGGCCGCGCACCAGCGCCAGCACGTCATCGTGGCGGCGGACATGGGCCTGAGCCGTGGCCTCGTCGTAGACCTTCGCCGCGTCGTTAATGGCAGGAGTTCCGTCTGCGGTGGCGTGCGAGAGCGCGACATAGCTGCCCGAAGGAAATGGCGCAAGCAGTTCGGAGACGACGCCGGCCGGATCATCGGCGTCGGAGATGAAGTGCAAGACGGCGACGAGCAGGATGGCCACCGGCTCACGGAAGTCGATCAGCCGCCGCAACTCGGGATCGGCCAGGATCTCGGCGGGCGCGCGCAGGTCGTGCTCGAGGATGGCCGTGTTGGGTACGCCGTGGAGCAGCGCCCGGCCGTGGGCCAGCACCACCGGGTCGTTGTCCACGGAGACGATCCGGGTAGCCGGGTTAGCATGCATCGCCACCTCGTGCACGCTGCCGCCGGCCGGCAGCCCGGTGCCGATATCGATAAGCTGACCAATTCCCGCCTCACTGACAAGGAAACGCACCGCGCGCCGCAAGAAGGTCCGGTTCCACGCAAACGCCTCGCGAATATTCGGCAGGTGGGTCGCGATCTCATCTCCCGCTTGCCTGTCCGCAGGGTAATTGTCCTTCCCGCCGAGCAGGTAGTCGTAAATGCGAGCCGGGCTTGGGATATCTGGCCGGAATGTCGTCCGCCAGTCATCGCGCTCCCTGGGGGAATCGCCGCTCATCAGGGCAAAGCTTCCTCTCGTTCTGCGCGCGTCGTTCTGCCCGCTCCCGGGCGGGCAGCGGATCCGTGCTGGCCAGGAGCCGAACCGCAGATCCGCGGGCCGCAGACCCCTCGACGCCGGACCGGCGCCCCGACCCGCAACACCCGCACGATCGGACAGCCGTGCCGCGTAAACACCAGCTTAGCGACCCAAAATGACCGCAGGCTAGACAGAAGTGTCTTGGATAGTGTCCAAGACAGAAGTGTCCTAGGCGGGATAGCCGGGCCGCCAATATTGGGGGGTGGCATGCAATCCCATATGGGATACCATGACGATTAAGGAAGGCGGATGGCAACGCGTTGCCACGCAATTGCAAGAAACAATTCCGCGGGCGAGCGGAATCCCGGGAGGCCTGGTGCCAGAGCCGACAGAGGGACCAACTGTGCTGCGTATCCTGCTCGGCACGCAATTGCGCCGGCTCCGGGAGAGCCGGGGCATCAGCGCGCAAGAAGCGGCCCGGGCGATCCGCGGGTCTGAGTCCAAGATCAGCCGCATCGAGCTCGGCCGGAACGCCATCCGGGAGATCGACGTGCTGGACCTGCTGACCCACTACGGCGTCGGGGCGGTCGAGCGCGAGCAGCTGCTGAGCCTGGCCGAGCAGGCCAGCCGGCCCGGCTGGTGGCATAGGTACAACGACATCCTGCCCGACTGGTTCCAGTCCTACGTCGGGATGGAAGAGGCCGCGACGTCGATCCGCATCTACGAGCCCCAGTTCATCCCCGGCCTGCTGCAGACCCAGCAGTACGCCGCGGCCGTCCTCGCGGTCTGCGACATCCCCATGAGCGATGCGGAACGGCACGTCATCCTGCGCAAGGAGCGGCAGCGGCGGTTCACCGAGGGGCGGGTCAAGCTCTGGGCGATCGTTGAGGAGACCGCGCTGCGACGGCCGATGGGCAGCAAGCAGGTCCTGCGCGATCAGCTCCGTTACTTGCTCAGCCTCAGCAGCAGGCAGAACCTCACCTTGCAGATCATTCCGTCCGGCCTGGGGGGTCACGCCGTACCCAGCGGGTTCACCATCCTGCGATTCGCCGAGGCGGACCTCCCGGACGTCGCCTACCTGGAACATCTCACCAGCGCTCTCTACTTCGACAAGAAAACCGACGTCGACCGCTACCTGCTGAACATGGAGCGACTCAGCATCATGAGCGCCAAGCCGACCGAGACACCCGGAATCCTCACCACGATCATCAACCAGCTCGATGAAGAGCTCAACGAGAATCCGTAGGGCCACGCCCGGCGAGTAGGCCGCGTTAGAAGCCGCTGGTCCGGCAACGCGAAGGGCGGTGGACCCGCCAGGACCACCGCCCTCTGCTCCTCCCCCCAAACCATCTGCCCTTGCGCGCAGGCTCAGTGCGCAGGGACGGGCGGGGCTGGTGTGTGGGGTAGCGCCCCGCCCGCCGCCTCCACCGGCGCCAGGTGGACGGAAGGTCTAGGAAACCGGGAGGTCGAATTCCCCGTTCTTAGCGCCCATCAGGAAGCACTCCCATTCGTGGCGATTGAAGATATGGGGCGTCTTACCGCGATCTTTTGAATCGCGGACCGCGACTCCCCCTTCGGGGATGTGCGCTATTTCCACGCAGCCCGCGGCGCTGCTTGCGCTGCTCTTGAACCAGCGTAGACCGGTGAGGTCGGTGTCCATCGCCTCTCCTTCCATTGTATTTTTGCGGATTGTTCAGTAGACGTCGTAATCAGGTGAGCTCGCGCGCCACCCGCTGGATCAGCTCGACCGACGCGACCGGGGAAAGCGCCGCCGCGCGCATCCGGTCGAAGGCCTCGGCGCAAGCCCGGACTTCCCGGTCTTTTTCCAGGTAGATCATGCCGCCCAGGGATTCGGTATAGGCGACGTCAGAATCGGTGCGCTCAGGAAACTCAAGGATGGCGAACGGCCCGATGAGTCCCGCGTGCGCGCCGGATTCGAAAGCCAGGATCTGCAGGGTCACGTTGGACCACCGGCTGGCCTGGACCAGATGTTCAAGCTGGCGCCGCATGATCGCGGCGCCGCCGATATTGCGCCTGATCGCACCCTCGTCGAGGATGATCCAGGCGTCAAGCGGCGGATCCTGATCGAGCAGGCGCTGCCGCTGCATGCGCAGGTCCACCACCCGCGTGATCTGCTCCTCGCTGTCCCTGGGGCGCAGCTCGCGCAGCACCGTCAGGGCGTAATCGGTGGTCTGCAGCAGCCCGTGGATCACGTCCGACTCATAGCTGCGCAGCCCGGAAGCCTCCGCCTCCAGGCCCACGTAGATGTCGAAACCGCTGGGCAGGACGTCGTCGTAGATCGACCACCAGCCCTTGCGGTGACCCTCGCGGGCCATGTCGACGAGCACCTTGCGCGCGCCCGGGTCCTCGACCTTGTACATCTCGAGCATGGCGGTCAGGTAGGCCGACTTGGTCGGCGCCTTGCCCGTCTCGATGCGCGAGAGCGTGGACGGGGCGAGGCCGAGTTTCTCGGCCACTTCCTCGAGCTTGAGCGAATGCGCTTCCCGCAGACGCCGGAGCTCGGCACCGAGCCTGCGCCTGCGGACGGTAGGGCCAAGAGGCACGAGAAGCTCGCCTCCTCGTAAAGCAGGGGGTTAGCGTTCAGGATGACGCGGAGAAATCCGCATCCGACGGGACCCATCAGAACCCAGGCAACGCTTGATACCCAGGTAACCGGTTGTGACCCGTTTTTGAGCATCAGAGTGTAACCAGAACACTCCGCATCGTCCTTGACAAGCAGTACGATACAGCACTAACGCCGCCGATGAAATCCCATCCGGGATTTCAGCCGGGAAATTTCCTTCACGCACTTGCGTGATGTGGGCTAGCGACCCCATCATCGGTTCTGATGCTAGTCCGCGTGGTCAATCACGAAGGTACAAATCAGGACATATTGTGAAAGTGCAGATAGCGGAGTTTCTGCGTAGATTCCGGGATCGAGGCTGGTTAGCGGCGCGCCTGATGTTGATTTGAGTGATTACTAGGGAACTACGCGAACCAGGGTGGCAAGTGTCACGGATGTGACACTACGAGCAAGCTGAACTTCGCGGCCCCGGGTCGCGAACAGGGTTTGATCACGATCTCTGCAATGGGAGGGACTCAACATGGAAACGCCCGAAGGCAATTCCCGACGATCATGGCCCGGCCCGCAGCGCAGGCCAGGGTCTCGCGGGACCGCCGGCGGGACACGCGCGACAGTCCTCGGCTCGCTGACCATCCCCGGCCGCCCGGAACAGGTCGCCACGGCCAGGGCCTTCGTCTCGCGGACGCTCGGCGCACACCAGGTCGGCGCGGACCACGACGCGGCGACCTTACTGACCTCAGAAATCGTCACTAACGCCATCCAGCACACCAAATCGGGTGTCGAGCGCGGAACCGTCACCATCGTCGTCATCGGCGTCCCGCGCGGCGTCCTCGTCGAGATCATCGACGACGGTTCCGCGGGCACTCCCGTCGTGAAGGGTGATCTGTACGCGGCCGAGGGACACGGGCTGTTCCTCGTCCAGCACCTCGCCGCCCAGTGGGGTTACCTCAGGGACCCGGCCGGCACCACGGTCTGGTTCCACCTCCCGGCGGCCGGCGAGCCCCGCCCGGCCCCCGAGCCAGCCGACCCGCGGGCCGGCGCGCAGCCAGACCGCCGGCCCGGCAGGCCGGACCACACCCGGCCGACCCAGCTCTGGGCCGCGGCGATACAGCGGGGGGTCCGGGGGGTCGGCCCCCCCGAGCCAGCAGAGCCGGCCAGCGCCCCAGCCTGAACCCGCGCGACCGGCCTGCCGGCTTCCCTCCCCGGCTGGCCGCACCGCGAAGGAGTTGGGTTAGCCGCCGCTCTTGCGGCGGAAGGAGCGCCGACTGGCCGCGGGGCCGTGGGAGCCGTGCACCTTGCCGGTGTGATCGGCGCCCTCGGCGCTGGCATGCGTGTCGCGCTTGCGCTCGAGCGCCTCGCGGAACTTGCGCTTGACCTCGGAAAGGTCGGGCTTGTCGGCCGGGTCGGGCGGCGCGGCCTCCTCCCGGACGTCGTGCGCCGGGGGCTCGCCCGGGGATGCCTCGGCTCCAGATTGCTCGACGGCCATGCGGACCTCCTGCGGCGTGAAAGTACGTACCCAGCCTCGCACATCCGGGCCGGCTTCATCGAGCCGCCACCCGGTTGAGGCCAGGGCCGGGTAGCGGCCCGGCCCGGCCCTGGCCGGGAAACCACCGATAATGACGGGTATGGCGCGACGGAGGGAACCGGTCGAGGCGCCGGTCAGCCAGGGCCGGGCCGAGCTCTTGCGGGACGCCGACCGGCGGGCGGCGTGGATGCTCCTGGTCGACGGGGTACCGCAGTCGCACGTGGACCTGGACGACCCCGAGTACCTGGATTTCGAGTACGTCAGGCGGCTGGGGCACGTGATCGACGCGGCGGCGCCCGCGGGGCAGCCGCTGCGCGTGCTGCACCTGGGCGCCGGGGCCCTCACGCTGGCGCGCTACGTGGCGGCGACCCGGCCGGGCTCGTCGCAGCTGGCTGTCGAGGTGGACGCCGCGCTGGTGGACTTCATCCGGCGCAGGCTGCCGGGTCCCCGGGTCCGGGTGCGCATCGGTGACGCCCGGGCGGTGCTCGAGCGGCTGGCCGCGGGCTCCTTCGACGTGGTGATCGCGGACGTGTTCGAGGGCGGCCGCACGCCGGCTCACCTGACCTCGGCGGAGTTCTGGGCCGCGGGCCGCCGCGGGCTGCGCGGCACGGGTGTCTTCGCCGCCAACGTGGCCGACGGCGCGCCGCTCGCGCACGCCCGCGCGCAGGTCGCCACGGCGCGGGCGGTCTTCCCGCACGCTTGCCTGATCGCGGACGCCGCGGTGCTGCGCGGCCGCAGGTTCGGCAACCTGGTGCTGGCGGCCAGCCCCGGCCCGCTGCCGGCAGCCACGCTCACCCGGCGGGCGGCCGGGGACCCTATGCCCGGACGCGTGCTGCACGGCCGCGACCTGGCGCGCTTCACCGCGGGCGCGAAACCCGTGATCGACGCGACCGCCACGCCCTCCCCCGCCGCCCCGCCTGGCGCGTTCGCCAGCTAGGGCCGAACGGACCTGGTGGCACCCTTAGCGACGGTGGCTGGATCGGGCGGCGGGACGGCGCCCGGCGTGGCTTTCGCGCTTGGCTCTGACCCGGACGGAGACCTGGACGGGGCTGCCCTCGAAGCCGAACTCCTCGCGCAGCCGCCGCTCGATGAACCGGCGGTAGGCCGCCTCGAGGAACCCGGAGGAGAACAGGACGAAGTGCGGCGGCCGGACGCCGGCCTGGGTGGCGAACAGGATCTTCGGCTGGCGGCCGCCACGCACCGGCGGCGGGGTGGCCGCGACCAGCCCGGTCAGCCAGGCGTTGAGCCTGCCGGTCGGCACCCGGGTCTCCCAGCCCTCCAGCGCCTGCTCCAGCGCCGGCACCAGCCGGTCGGTGTGCCGGCCGGTGGCGGCGGAGATGTTCACCCGGGGCGCCCAGCGGGCCGTGTACAGCTGCCGGTCGATCTCACGCTCCAGGTACCGCTGCCGCTCCTCGTCCACCAGGTCCCACTTGTTGTAGGCGATGACCAGGGCCCGGCCTGCCTCGATGACCATCGAGACGATCCGCAGGTCCTGTTCGGTGAGCGGCTCGCTCGCGTCGACCAGGACCACGGCGACCTCGGCCCGGTCGAGCGCGCCCGCGGTGCGCAGCGCCGCGTAGTAGTCCGCGCCCTGGTTCTCCCTGAACCGCCGCCTGATGCCCGCCGTGTCCACGAACCGCCAGGTGGTGCCGCCGAGCTCGACAAGCTCGTCCACCGGGTCCCTGGTCGTGCCCGCCACCGGGTCGACCAGCGCCCGCTGGTGCCCGGCCAGCTTGTTCAGCAGGCTGGACTTGCCGACGTTCGGGCGGCCGAGCAGGGCCACCCGGCGCGGTCCGGCTTCGCCGTCCTCGGCGTCCTTGGGCGCGTCGGGCAGCGCGTCGAGCACGAGGTCGAGCAGGTCGCCGCTGCCGCGCCCGTGCAGCGCGCTAACCGGGGCGGGCTCGCCGAGGCCCAGCGACCACAGCGCCGCGACCTCGGGTTCGGCCTTGGTGTCATCGACCTTGTTGGCCGCGACGACGACCGGCTTGCCGGACCGGCGCAGCACGCTGGCCACCGCCGCGTCCGCGTCGGTCACGCCCACCGTGGCGTCCACCACGAACAGCACCGCGTCGGCGGCGTCGACCGCGACCCTGGCCTGGGCGGCGACCCGCGCGGCCAGGCTCTCGGTGCCCTCCACCGAGGGCTCCCAGCCGCCGGTGTCCACCAGCGTGAACGCCCGGCCGTTCCAGATGGCGTCGTAGGCGACCCGGTCCCTGGTCACCCCTGGGGTGTCCACCACGACCGCCTGCCTGCTGCCCAGGATCCGGTTCACCAGCGTCGACTTGCCCACGTTGGGCCGGCCGACGACGGCGACAACGGGTACGGGGGCAGCCTCGTTCGGCATTGTTACCTGCTCTTCTGCAGGGCCAGCCCGACGATGATGCCGACCACCTCGTCCAGGCCGAGCCCGGTGGAATCGATCTCGACCGCGTCCGCGGCCTTCCCGCTCTGCGCCGCGTCGAGCCGGTCGCGGCGGTCCTGGTCGGCCCGGGTCGAGGACGCTGACCAGCTGGCTTCGGCGGCCCGGCGGCTGGCGCGGGCGGCGCCTTCCGCGGTCAGGAACACCTTCACCGGCGCGTCGGGCGC
>WNFD01001041.1_pt1 | contig 57256 bp, 53 predicted proteins | sample 5400491 | NCBI WGS metagenome assembly WNFD01 (sample SAMN13153343, study PRJNA577476) | soil metagenome | isolation source: 120 cm saprolite under Douglas fir tree site 2 hole 2 replicate 2 | place: USA:California | collected 2015-04-18 | reverse complement strand
CGCGGCCTTCCAGAAGGCCTACCCGCAGCTGAAGATCACCCAGATCAACTCCGACCCGACCCGGCTGAACGCGATGCTGGCCGCCGGCAGCCCGCCGGACCTGGTGCGCGACGCGGGCATCGACGTCACGCCTTACATCGCCGCCTCGGGCATCGCGCAGAACCTGGATGACTACTTCGCCCAGAGCACGATCCTGAAGGCCGCGGACATCCTGCCGGTCAACGACGTGTGGAAGTGGGACGGCACCAAACAGGGCCAGGGCTCCCGCTACGGAATCGCCAAGGACTGGTCGCAGGACGCGATGTGGTGGTACAACTCCGCGATGTGGTCGGCCGCCGGCCTGACCGCTCCGAGCCCGACCACACCCGTCACCTACGATGACGTCCTGGCTAACGCCAAGAAGCTCACCAAGGCGGCCAAGGGCAAGACCAGCGTGTACGGCCTATGGTTCGTCACGCCGAACATCGACTACATCGCGGGGATGGTCGCCTCGGCAGGCGGGCAGATCATCTCAGAGGACCTGTCCACCGTGGACTTCTCCTCGCCTGAGGCGCAGCAGGCGCTGTCCTGGATCGTGGAAGCGAGCAAGGCGGGCGTCGGCTACTCGGTGACGAGCCCCAGTCCTGACTGGGACGGCCCGGAGATGCTGGCCGGCAAGCAGGCCATGGCCCAGGAGGGGTACTGGTACACCGGCTACGTGGCGACCACCAACGCCACCTACGAGTCCAAGGTGGTCTTCAACGCGGCGCCGCTGCTTGGCAGCACCCGGATCAGCCCCACCTATGGCGCGGTCGGCTACTGGGTCCCGGCCAAGGCGAGCAACCCCGGCGCGTCCTTCGCCTTCATGGAGTGGTACTGCGGCGGTGACGGCGCGAAGCCACGGATCGCCGCCGGGAACGGCCTGCCCTCGATGAAGTCGATGCTCCCGCTGCTGCCGCAGGCCAGCGCCTTCCAGAAGGCCGCGTACACGACCCAGATCAACGAGCTCAACTACGTCAAGGTCGTGCAGATGGCGTCGCCTTACGCGCTGAACACCGCGATCAACGCCACGCTGGACAAGGACTTCCCGCAGGCCATCACCGGCGGCCTGTCCATCGGTGCCCTGGCGGACAAGCTGACTACCGATGTCAACGCGCTGCTGTCGTCCGGCAAGAAGGCCCTCGGAAAGTAAGGGCCCCGGAGGTAAGGGTCCGCGGAGGTAAGGCCCTCGGAAAGTACGGGCCCCGGAAGGTAAGGTGCGTCAAGATCATGCGACTCAATCGCGCTCACCCCGCCGGGCCGGCGGCCAGCCGCCGGAACGGGAGGGCGACTGGCGCACGCGGAGCCCTCGCCTTCTACGGCTTCATCTCGCCCTGGCTGATCGGGACCGCGGCCCTGACGCTGTTCCCGGTGGGTTATGCCGTCTACCTGAGCTTCACGGCCTGGAACGGCATAACGCCGTTCATCCCGTGGGTGGGCCTGGCCAACTACCGCCAGGTGCTGACGTCGGCGGACACCGCGACGGCGCTGTCCAGGACCCTGCTCCTGGTGGCCGTCGTCGTCCCGGTGACGATTATCGGGAGCCTGGTCCTGGCGGTCCTGCTCAACAAGCGACTACGCGGGCGCACGGTCCTGCGGACGCTGATCTACATTCCGGTGATCGTGCCCCCGGTCGCGGCCGCGCTGCTCTGGAAGGTCGTGTTCGACAAGAACTCCGGGGTGGCCAACCGGATCCTGAGGCTACTCGGAGTGAACGCGGTGAGCTGGCTGACCGGCAACCTGGCCTTCGTCGTCCTGATCATCGTGCTGCTCTGGGCCCTGGGCGCGGGCATCATCATCAACCTGGCCGCGCTGCAGGCCGTGCCGGCCGACCTGATGGAGGCCGCCAAGGTGGACGGCGCGGGCGCGCTCACCCGGTTCCGGCACGTCACCCTCCCTGTGATGTCCCCGATCCTGCTGTTCCAGACCGTCCTGGTGACCATCACCACGCTGCAGACCTTCGTCCCGGCGATCCTGCTCTCCCCGATCAGCCCCGGCGCCGGCGTCGCGGCTCCGGTGACGAACATCCAGCCCGCCAACCGGATCTACATGGTCGACGTCTACCAGCAGTTCTTCGCCTATTCCAAGTACGGCTACGGCTCGGCGATGCTTGTCGTCTTCTTCGTCGTGATCCTGCTGATGACCGCGGTGATCTTCAAGCTGGGCGGGCGGAGCGTGTTCTACACCGTTGATCCCACCGAGTCGCGGAAGGGGCGCTGACCTGCCATGGCGCTGAAGGAAGGCCTCGGCGCGGCCCAGCCCAGGTCGCCGGCGCCGCCGCCCGCCGGGAGGCAGCCGGCGCGGCGCCGGTGGCGGGCACCCAGGCACCCGGTCGTGTTCTGGGTCCTGGTGGTCGTCGCGGCCGCGATGATCCTGCCCTTCGCCACCCTCATCATCAGCGCGCTGACACCAGCCGCCCAGATGGACGCGGACCGGTGGCTGCCGTCGTACTTCCGCTGGCGCAACATCGCCGACGCGATCGACTTCATCCCGTTCTGGAGCTACGCGCGCAACTCGCTGTTCCTGTCGGCCCTGTCCGGGGTGCTTGTCACGTTCAGCTCCGCGATCACAGGCTACGGGTTCGCCCGGATGCGCGGGCCCGGCAAGAAGATCCTGTTCGTCATCCTGATCGGGACGATGATGGTGCCGCCGATCGTCACCCTGATTCCCACCTACCTGCTGTTCTCGAAGTACGGCCTGGTCGGCACGTACTGGCCCTGGGTGCTGTGGGGCCTGGCGGGCGCGCCCTACGCGATCTTCCTGTACCGGCAGTTCTTCTCCAGCATCCCCAGGGAACTCGAGGAGGCGGCGGTGCTTGACGGCGCTGGCCGGATCCGCATCTTCGTGCAGATCTTCCTGCCGCTCTCCCGCCCGCTGCTTGTCACCGCGTTCGTGCTGGCGTTCAATGCGGTGTGGGGCGACTTCATCGCACCGAACCTGTTCCTGAACCAGTCCAACACGACCCTGGCCGTCGGCGTGTCGTCGGAATATGTCAACAACGCGGGCTATCCGCTGTACAACCTGATCGCGGGTGGTGCGCTGCTGTATGTCGTGCCGGTCATCATCCTGTTCTTGTTCGCGCAGCGCAGCTATGTCCGCGGCTTCATCTCCTCGGGTCTCAAGTGATGGAGAATCACGGCGCACGCGTGGACGCTCCGCTTTATCGCGATCCGGTGTTCGACGGGGCGACGGATCCGGTCGTAGTGTGGAACCGCGAGCTGCGCGAGTGGTGGATGTTTTATACCGCGCGCCGCGCGAGCTCGCCCGGCCCGGGTGTCGCCTGGGTGCACGGCACTGATATCGGGATCGCGGTCTCGGGCGACGGCGGCGGGACCTGGCTGTACCGCGGGGTGGCCCGTGGACTCGAATTCGAGTGGGGCCGCAACACCTTCTGGGCGCCGGAGATCTTGTGGGCGCGGGGGCAGTACCACATGTTCGCGAGCTACATCCGTGGCGTGCCGCGCCGCTGGGAGGGCCATGACCGGCAGATCAGGCATTACGTCAGCGCGAACCTGATCGACTGGACCCATCTCGGGGCTGTCCCGCTGGCCTCGCGGCACGTCATCGACGCGGCGGTATTCCCGCTGCCGCGGTGTCCATCGGCGCCCGCGGGAGGTTACCGCATGTGGTTCAAGGACGAGGAGCACGGTGGCGGCCACACGTACAGTGCCGACAGCACGGACCTGGCGGACTGGACCCGGCCGCGGCCGGTGCTCACCGAGCGCGCCCACGAAGGCCCTAACGTCTTCGCGCTTGGCGGCTACAGCTGGCTCGTGGTGGACGAATGGCGCGGGCTCGGGGTCTACCGCTCGGACGATCTGGAGGGGTGGGAGCGCAACAGCATCATTCTCGACACACCGGGTCTGCGTCCGGACGACCAGGCTGTCGGCCGGCACGCGGACATCGTGGTGGCCGGCGAGTCGGCCCACATCTTCTACTTCACCCACCCCGAGGAGAGGTCGGTCCTCGCCGACGAAGGCTACGGATGCCGCCGTTCATCCATCCAGGTGGCCGACGTCCGTGTCCGCGACGGCGTCCTGACCTGCGACAGGGACCGGGAGATCAGCGCGCCGTTCCTCCCCGTCGACGGCGCGGGCTGACACCCGGGTAAGCGCGTCGGCCCGATCGCTGATCCCTGTCCACTGAAAGGCTGTCATGCCGCAGATCGCCCAGGTGCCAGAGCACCATCTCTGGGTCCTGACGGGTGCCGCGTCGAGCTATGTGCTGCACCTCGGGCCGGACGGCCTGCCGCGCTGCCCGCACTGGGGGCCGCGGCTCGAAGCCGGGCAGGCGCGGTCGCTGCTTGACTTCCCTGAGCCCCGGGCACGTCCCTTCGAAGACTCCGGCGACGGCACCCTGGACCTGGCGGTGGGCGGGGGGATGCGTTACGGTCACGCCGGCGTCCAGGTCAGGTTCGCGGACGGTACGCGGGATCTGGAGCTGTCGTTCACCGGCGCGCGGACCGGCGAGGACGACCGGGCAGCGGAGCTCGTCCTCGAATTCGCTGACCGGCACTATCCGCTGTCCATCGAGTCGCGCTACACGGTGCACGCGGGCTGCGACGTGATCGAGCGCCGGCTCGTGCTCCGGCACACCGGGGCGCCGGGCACCGAGCCGGTCACCGTGCTCCGCGCGGACTCGGCGACCTGGGTGCTGCCGCGGCTCGACGGCTACCGGCTGAGCCAGGCGCGCGGTCAGTGGGCGGCGGAGACCCAGCTGCACCGCACCGGATTGCCGTACGGGGAGACCGTGCTCACCAGCCGGCGCGGGGTGACAGGTCACCAGGCCAATCCGTGGGCGATGATCGACGACGGCACCGCTACCGAGGAGCATGGCGCCGTCTACGGCGCCGCGCTTGCCTGGAGCGGGAGCTGGCAGCTGACCGCGGCGCGGAACCCGGCCGAGCGCGTCACCATATCCGCGGGCTTCGGGCACACGCCGGTCACCTGGCGGCTGGCGGCGGGGGAGCGTCTCGAGACGCCGGTCAGCGCCGGGCTCTACAGCGAGGGCGGATTCGGTGCGGCCAGCCGCGGCTGGCACGGCTACATCCGGGACCACATCAGCGCGCACCCGGGTGAGCTGCGCCCGGTGCTGTACAACTCGTGGGAGGCGACCGGGTTCGATATCAGCCTCGAGGGCCAGCTGGCGATGGCCGGCCGGGCCGCGGAGCTGGGGGCCGAGCTGTTCGTGATGGACGACGGCTGGTTCGGCGCGCGCACCCACGACGCCGCCGGGCTCGGCGACTGGACCCCGAACCCGGACCGCTTCCCGGAAGGGCTCGGCCCGCTGATCGAGCATGTGCACGGCCTCGGGATGAAGTTCGGGCTCTGGGTCGAGCCGGAGATGGTCAACCCGGACAGCGACCTTTACCGCCTGCACCCGGACTGGGTAATCCACCAGCCGAACCGGCGCCGCAGCGAGATACGCGGCCAGCTCGTGCTGAACCTCGCCCGGCCGGACGTCGCCGCGTGGCTGCACACCACGATCGACGCCCTGCTGACCGGCAACGCCATCGACTTCCTCAAGTGGGACATGAACCGCCCGGTCACCGAGGCCGGGCCCGCGGACCCGGACCGCGGCGACGACCGGATCTGGCTCGACTACGTGCGCAACCTCTACGCCGTGCTCGACCGGCTGCGCGCGGACCACCCGGCGCTGCGGATCGAGGGGTGCAGCGGCGGCGGCGGGCGCCTGGACCTCGGCATTCTCGCCCGCACCGACCAGGTCTGGACCTCCGACAACACCGACGCCGCGGACCGGCTGCACATCCAGCACGGCTTCTCTCAGCTCTACCCCGCGCAGGTGATGGGCGCCTGGGTGACCGACAGCCCCAACCCGTTCACCGGACGGCGGATCCCGCTCGACTTCCGCTTTCACACCGCGATGGCCGGCGTGCTCGGCGTCGGCGCGGATCTCGCCGGATGGACCGGGGAGCAGTCCGCCCGCGCCGCGGAGCTTGTCGCCGCGTACAAGGCCGTGCGCCCGCTCATCCAGCACGGGGTCCAGTACCGGTTGCGCGGCCCCGGACAAGAACACGGCCAGGAACTGAGCGCTATCCAGTACCTCGCGAGCGACGGAGCGCAGACCGCGATCCTGGCTTTCCTGTGCTCCCGCCGGTTCGGCCGGACGGACCAGGCCGTCGCGCTGCGCGGCCTGGACCCTGCCGCGCGCTACGCCGACGCCGCCACCGGGCGGCTTCACCACGGCGCCGTGCTGCTCTCGCGCGGCCTGCCCCTCGGTCTTCCCGCCGGGGACTACGCGAGCACCCTGATCCACCTTCGCCGGGCCGGCCCATGACTGTGCCCGCCTGGGGGGGCGACCCCCCAAGACCCCCCGCGGACGTGCGCCGGGTCGCCATCGTCGGCACGGGCTCACGGGCTCAGCTCTACACCAGCGGCCTGGCCGCGCGTGCCCGGTACACCGTTGCCGCGCTGTGCGATCCGAGCCCGACCCGGATGGCCTATCACAACAGGCTTCTGGTCAAGGCAGGTAACAGTGCCGCCGGACTGTGGCCTCCCAGCGGCTTCACCGAGATGCTGGCCAGAGAGGACATCACCGATGTCGTGGTGTCGACGGTGGACGCGCTGCATGATCACTACATCGTCCCGGCCGTCGAAGCAGGCTGCCGGGTCGTCACAGAGAAGCCGATGACGGTCGACGCCGCGAAGTGCGCGTCAATCCTGGACGCGACAAGCAGGACCGGTAACCCGGTCACCGTCGGGTTCAACTACCGTTACAACCCGGTTCATGAGCGGGTGTGGCGGCTGCTGCACGAGCAGGCGATCGGTGAGGTTCTCTCTGTTCATTTCGAATGGCTGCTCGACACGGCGCACGGCGCGGACTACTTCCGTCGCTGGCACCGCGAGAAGGCCAGCAGCGGCGGGCTGATGGTGCACAAGGCCAGCCACCACTTCGACTTGGTGAACTGGTGGCTGGGCAGCGAGCCGCGGGAGGTGTTCGGCTACGGTCGGCTCGGCTTCTACGGGGCTGACGCGGGTGTGCGGCACGGGCTCCGCCGCGAGTACCAGCGCGCGTACAACTCGGCGCAGGCGGCGGGGGACCCGTTCGCCCTGGATATCTCAGGCAACCAGGCTCTGCGGGAACTGTATCTCGACGCCGAAGCCGACAGCGGCTACGTCCGTGACCGGAATGTCTTCGACGGCGACATCAGCATCGAGGACGACATGGCCGTTCTCGTGCGTTACGCCAGCGGCGCGTCGATGTCCTACCACCTGACGGCCTATTCGCCGTGGGAGGGCTACCGGGTGATGTTCAACGGAAGCGCCGGGCGACTAGAACTCGAGGTCGTGGAAAGCCAGTGGCAGCCGCCACGGGGCGGGGTGACGTCGACCGGTGGTGCCATCCATGGCGAGGTCGCGATGGCCAACGCCGGCGGTGCCACGATCTGGCTGCGCAGGCTATGGGAGCCGCCGGCCGACGTGCCCGTTGCCGTCGGCGGCCATGGTGGCCACGGCGGTGGCGACGAGCGGATGCTGACCGCCTTGTACGGCCCGGCGAGCCCCGATGATGAGCATGGTGACGAGCCTGAATCCGGTGACGCGGCCCGCCAGAGCGCGGACCAGCGGGACGGCGCCTTGGCGCTGACCGTCGGTGTCGCGGCCAACGAATGCTTCCGTACCGGGCAGCCGGTGCGGATTGCCGACCTGGTCGCAGGTCTCGTCAGCTGAGGCGGTCAGGCCGTCAGGTTGAAGCCGGCGAGCAGCTTCGCGGGGCAGGCCGCCGGCCGTCACCAGCCCCAGGCGCCCGCGGCCCTTGAGAATCCCGGAGAGTTCGGGGCATATACGACCCTGAACCATCCGGGCCATGGAAATGGCTATTGTGTTGCCGGTTCCGTCAGGGGAGAGAAACCCGTATCCGAAATAGGGGGGGAAATCAGATATGCGCACATTCCTTCGCCGGGAACAGCCCGGCCGCCGGTCGCTGTTTTCCGGCAGTCTCGTGAGCGGGTGGCTGGTGCACCACGGGCGGCACGCCGCTCCCCGCAGGCGCCGCGCCGGCCGCCACGGGCGAGCCACGCGGATGGGCGCCGTCTTCGCCGTCGCCACTACCGCGGGGCTGACGCTGACCCCGGCGGCCAGCGCGGCCACGCAGTCCCGGGCGAACACCGTAAGCGCCAGGCCCGCGGATGATTCCCCTGGCGCCGCGGCCGGCCTCTGTAACAGCTACTACGCTGGCTCCGGCCTCGTCAGTTTCTACAACATCGGCGTGGCGGCCATCCGGCTCCTAGGGCTCGTCCAGGTTGCGACGGTTTACCTAGCCAAGGACGACAATACAGGCTACGTCTGCGCGGTAACGGAGAAGACGTTGCTCCGGGGCATACCTACTCCCGTCAGCGTCTATGTGGAGAACACAGACAACGGGAATCGTGACACGAACTCCGGGCTGTACCCGGATTATTCGCTTCCCGTCTACGTCCGTACAGATGACGTCAACGACTGCGTGAAGTGGGGAGGCACCGTCCTCATCCCGCTCTTGCCCCTCCTATCCGTCGACGTGAGCACAGGCCACTGCGGCTGAGCCACCCGCGGCTGAACGTTACGTGACTGGGAGCGCCCCGCGGTCACGCCGCCGCGAGGCGCTCCCGCGCGAGACAGGCGCATCGCGGGTGCGGTGCCGCCACGGGACGGTGCCATTATGCGACGGTGTCACCACGCTTCCGTTAGGTATAAAAAGAGGCGTCATCTGCTGGCTGAGGCTGGCGGCGGCTGCCGCGCGGGCCGGTTTTCTGGCTGACCCGGTTTTCTGGCTGACGCAGTATCGTCTCGGCGTGATCACTGTTGCCGGGGAGGCCCTCATCGATCTTGTTGACGAGGGCGGGGGGCGGTTCAGGGCGCATCCGGGGGGCAGCCCGGCGAACGTGGCGGTCGGGCTGGCCAGGCTCGGCACGCCGTGCTCGCTGCTCGCCAGGCTCAGCGGGGACGCGTTCGGGCGGCAGCTGCGCGCTCATCTCGCGGGAAACGGCGTGTCACTCCGCGACGCGGTCCGGGCCAGCGAGCCGACCACGCTCGCGCTCGCCAGCCTCGCGGGCGACGGGGGCGCGGCGTACTCCTTCTATGTCAGGGGAACCGCGGACTGGCAGTGGCAGCCGGCGGAGCTGCCGGATCCGCTGCCCGCCGACGTGACCGGGCTGCACACCGGATCGCTGGCACTGGCGCTCGCTCCAGGGGCGGGGGTGATCGAGGAGCTGCTGCGCCGGGAGCGGGCCAGCGGCAGGGTGACGATCAGCATCGACCCGAACATCCGGCCCCGGCTCGCCGCCAGCCGCGCTGACGAGGTGGCCCGGGTGGAACGGCAGATCGGGCTCGCCGACATCGTGAAGGCGAGCGAGGAGGACACGGCCTGGCTGTATCCGGGCGTTCCGGCCGAGGACGTGGCACGCGGATGGCAGGCCATCGGGCCGCGGTTCGTCGTCATCACGCTCGGCGCCCGCGGTGCGTATGCCGTTGCCCCGGATGGGTCGCAGGTTCGCCGGCCGGCCAGGCCGGGCCTCGTCGCCGATACGGTCGGGGCCGGGGACGCGTTCTGCGCCGGGCTGCTCGACGCGATGCGGCGGCGCGGGCTGCTCGGCGCCGGCGGGCGCGATTCCTTCGGCCGCCTTGACGCCGCGCGGGCCGCGGGGCTGCTCGACTGGGCGGCGGCGATCGCCGGCCTCACCTGCGAGCGGGCCGGAGCCGACCCGCCGACCAGGGATGAGGCGCTGCTGGCCGCCGCGGACCGGGTCCCCTGACCGGCCAGATCCGGGGGTCCGAGGATCCGCCCGGCCAGCGGTCATGAGGCTTGCTACATTCTCACGATTTCTGCCGAACGGAAGCGTGGTGGCGGACCCTTGCCACGCTGACACCGACCCCGTGAAGGTGTCATTGGGCGGCTAGGGCGGGCCGCACGAGGGCACCGTCCCACGCCGGACCGCTGCCGCGCTGCCAGCTTGCTGTCCCGATGAAGGGCACCTTCACGGGGCCAGGACCGCACAAGTGCACCTTCACGCGCCGGGGAGCCGGCCAGCCACCCGTCCGCTCCCCGTGAAGGGCACCTCCATCCAGCATCCAGCCGCAACTACAGCAGTGGTCCATTCACACAGTCAGGTGTCTGTGAATGGACCACTGCTGTAGTTGGGCAGGGCCGACCGGCGGAGCCGGGACGTCCAGGACAACGATGTCAAAGGAAGCTGCTGACAGGGCCGCACAAGGGCACCTTCACACGCCAGAGAACCGCCCCCAGCCACCCCCCTCCCGATGAAGGGCACCTTCACGGGCTAGGACTGGGTGAAGGTGCCCTTGATCGCTAGCGGCCCCGCAACCGGTCTCGGTTGCGGGGCGCCCGCGCGGACGTCAGGACCCCACGGGTCCCTGGGTGCCGGCCAGGTCGTCGACTCGCCCGTTGCTGTGAGCGCGCTCGACGCCTGGTCCCTGGGTGTCGGCCAGGTCGTCGACTCGCTCTGGAGCACGGGCGATCTCGGTGACTTGTCCCTGGGTGCCGGACAGGTCATCTCGCTTCACCCGGATCATGGCGGCCGTGATGAGGAAGGCGAGCAGGGTGATCCCGGCCGCGACCAGGTAGCCGCGGGAGAAGCCGACGGCCAGGGCGTGGTCGTAGATGACCGTCCCCGGCTTCGCCACCGCACCGGCATGCTGCCTCATGTTGTCCGCGACCGCGGTCCAGGCCACGGTCCCGAGCACCGCGAGGCCGAGCGCCCCGCCCACCTGCTGGCCGGTGTTGAGCAGGCTGGAGGCAACGCCGGAGTCCTCCTCCCTGACGCGCGACAGGGCGACGAGGGAGACCGGCATGAACACCATGCCGAGGCCGAACGCGGTGACCAGCATCGGGCCGAGCAGGCCGGACGCGTAGGTGCTGTGCTCGTTGATCCGGGACAGCCAGAACATGCCGACGGTGCCGACCGCGCCGCCGGTCATCATGAGCGCGCGGGCGCCGACGCGGGAGACGAGCTGAGCGCTGACTCCGGCTGTGCCGATCATGACGACGAGCATCGGGAGATAGGCCACGCCGGTCTTGAGCGCGCTGTAGCCCCAGACGTTCTGCACGAAGAGGGTGAGGAAGAAGAACATGCCGAACATCGCGGTGCCGACGCACAGCATGATCAGGTAGGCGCCGGACCTGTCCCTGCTTGCGAGGACGCGCATCGGCATCAGGGCGTGCTTGCTGCGCCATTCGGTCGTCGCGAACGTGACGAGCAGCACCACCGCCGCGGCCAGCGAGACGATCACCTTGGTGTCGCCCCAGTGCGAGACCCCGCTCTGGTCGGTGGCCGCGCTTGACAGCCCGTAGACGAGCAGGGCGAGCCCGGCGGTCGCCGTGATCGCGCCCTGCAGGTCGAAGCGGCCCCGCCGCCTGGCCGACTCGGTGAGCGCGAACGGCGCGACAAGGGCGAGCGCGATGCCGATGGGCACGTTGACGAACAGCACCCAGCGCCAGGAGGCGTACGTGGTGAGCAGGCCGCCGACGAGGAGGCCGACCGCCCCGCCTGCCCCGCTCATCGCGGCGTACACGCCCATCGCCCGGTTACGGGGCGGGCCTTCGGGGAACGTCGTGGTGATCAGCGACAGCGCGGTCGGCGCGGCGATCGCGCCGCCGACGCCCTGCAGGGCCCGCGCCGCGAGCAGCCACACTTGCGAGGTAGCGAACCCGCCGAGCAGGGAGGCCGAGGTGAACAGCACGACCCCCGCGATGAAGACCTTCCTGCGGCCGAGCAGGTCCCCGGCCCGCCCGCCGAGCAGGAGCAGGCCGCCGAACGTGAGCGCGTACGCGTTGACGACCCACTCGAGCCCGGTACCCGAGAATCCGAGCGCGCGCTGAATGTGCGGCAGGGCGACGTTGACGATGGTGGCGTCGAGCACCACCATCAGCTGTGCGGTGGCGATGACGAAGAGGGCCAGGCCGAGGCGCCGCTGGCCGCCGTTGGCGGCCGCAGCGCCCGGCGGGGCTGCGCGCCCGGTCGCGGGCTGCGTGGTGGACATGACGTCTCCTTGGTGAAGGGCGTAAGGATCCCGCGCCGCGGCGGATGGCGCCGTGGCGTGCGGAGGCTCGTGATTCAGGAAAGGGACGGCCGCTACGTATACGGCCTGGCAGCGTCAGCCGCTGGCTGGCGGCTCCGTCTTGCTTAAGGTGCTAGGCAGCACAGCGCTCAGTACCTCGCTCACCTCCCCCGCCCGCTGTCCCCCGGTCATCGTCGGCGGGGTAGTCGTGGCCTGTCTGGGCTCGGTCATCTTGCGGAGCAGCCCGAGGAGGCACTGGCGCTCCTGCGTGTCGAGGGCAGAGTTCCACGCCATGTGGGCGAGCATCTCGCCTTCCATCCGCTGCTTCAGCTCGGCGCCCTCGGCGCTCAGGATCAGGTTCTTGATCCGGCGATCGGCGGAACTTGGCTCACGCCTGGCCAGTCCGCGCTTTTCCAGCGTGTCGGCGATGACGGTGACGAACGACGGGTCACAGTGCATCCGCCGCCCGAGTTCCTTCATCGCCATCGATGCGTCGAGCATGTGCAGGGCCTTGGCGCAGAACGACGGCACGGAGAAGCTCTGGGCGATCTTCTCGCCGCACGCGATCATCTGGTCGATCAGCCTGGACAGGGCATCGAGGATCTGCGCATCAAGCTCGTCAGGGCCCGAACGCGTGTCCACGCCGCCTCCTCTGTGCCGCTTCCGCTCAGGCGGGTCAGGATTCCTGAGCTAGTCAACGGTTGACTTGCTCAACCATATGCACTATCGCTTCAGTAAGTCAAACATTTATCTACTCAAGGTGTATTCCGGTGTTCTTGTCCCGCCGCAGGTCATCGCGCTGGCGTCCCGTCGTCACGGCGAGCTAACTAGACGGCACCCTGCGGCGTCTTTAAGAACATGACGACTGATAACGCGCCGCGGCGCGCCTTCCTGCGGATGGCCGCGGCCGCATGCGGCACGGCCGCGCTGTCCTCCTGCTCGGGGGGACTCCCGCGGAGCCCAGGGGCGTGCGCGCCGCCGCGACGGTGAGCGGTACCACGCCGAGCGGTGCCGCGTCGGTGTCCCGCGCCAGTGCGTCCGCGGTCACGGCGGCGGACTTGATGTCAACCAGTGCCACCTGCCCTGGCAGGTGCCGGGGGGCACGCTCGCACGCCAGCCCCAGTACGCCAAGTCCGACTTCTTCACCAGGCCGCTCGACGCCCACGCCATCCGCCTGCTGCTGCGCGGGGTGGCCGGCCTGCAGGGCGTGTCCGGCGCCGCCGGGGAGCGGGCGGGATCGCGTTCGACGCGTTCGGCGTACTACGGCGCCAACTACGCCAGGCTCGCGCGGGTCAAGGCCGCGTACGACCCGGCCGGCCTCTTCCGCTTCCCCCAGGCGATCACCCCGGCCGCCTGACGCCGCGCTGGCCCGGGGTCACGCCGTCATGCCCGCCTCCCTGATCAGGTCCCGGACGCCGTCGTAGACGCCCTCGACCTCGTCGGCCGTGGCGTCCGCTCGAATCGCGACGACGATGGGAAGGCCTTCCTTCATGGTTCGCCGTAATAGCTCGGCGGTGGCTAGCGCAAGCCCGGGGGTCCAGTTGTCAGGGACCTTGACTTCTATGACCATCGGCCACCTCCCGATTGGCTGCCGGATCTCCCGGCTCCACATCGGAGCTGTACGCACACAGATTCGGCGTATAAATGGTAGAGCGGTTAACCCCGAATTTCATGATCGCGGGTGAACCGCCGCCAAATCGGTGCCCGCGCCGTTCGCGACTGCATCCGGGGCGGGGGCGCCACGCCGCTTCCGTTCGGGATAAATGCTCTAAGTCGCGCTCGAGGCGGCCCAGATGTTGATGCCTGCCTCCACGGCATGGCCGTCGATCGCGGTGAGTTCGTCGGCGGTGAAGCTGCCGCGGCCGGCGGCGGCGAGGTTCTCCTCGAGCTGCGCTACGCTGCTCGCCCCGATCAGCACCGAGGTGACCCGCTCGTCGCGCAGCGCCCAGGAGAGCGCAAGCTGCGCGAGCGACTGGCCGCGGGAGCGGGCGATCTCGTTCAGCGCGCGGACGTGCGCCAGGGTCCGCTCGGTCAGCTGGTCCGCGGCGAGCGACCCGTTGCGGCTCGCCCGGGAGCCGTCGGGTATGCCCTGGAGATACTTGCCGGTGAGCACGCCCTGCGCCAGCGGCGAGAAGGCGATGCAGCCGATGCCCTCGCGGCCGAGCACGTCGAGCAGCCCGCCCTCGATCCAGCGGTTGAGCATCGAGTACGACGGCTGGTGGATCAGCAGCGGCGTGCCGAGCTGCCGGAGGACTGATGCCGCCGCCGCTGTCCGTTCGGCTGAATATGAGGAGATGCCCGCGTACAGTGCCCGTCCTGACCGGACCGCGGTGTCAAGCGCGCCCATGGTCTCCTCGAGCGGCGTGTCAGGGTCGGACCTGTGGCTGTAGAAGATGTCGACGTAGTCCAGGCCCATCCGGGCGAGCGACTGGTCGAGGCTGGCCAGCAGGTACTTGCGGGAGCCCCGGTCGCCGTACGGTCCCGGCCACATGTCGTAGCCGGCCTTGGTGGAGATGATCAGCTCATCGCGGTAGGGACGCAGATCCTCGCGCATGAGGCGGCCGAAGTTCTCCTCGGCCGAGCCGTAGGGCGGGCCGTAGTTGTTGGCCAGGTCGAAATGCGTGACGCCGAGGTCGAACGCGCGCCGCAGGATTGCCCGCTGGGTGCCGAGCGGCCGGTCGTTCCCGAAGTTCTGCCACAGCCCGAGCGACACCTCGGGCAGCCTGACCCCGCTGCGGCCGGAGCGGCGGTACGGGATACTTTCGTAGCGGTCTTCCGCGGCGATGTAGGTCATGGGGCGAGTCTGCCATCATGCGTTCTCCGGGAGACCTGAGCCACGGCCTCGGCGGAAGGAAGCGCGTGTATGACGCTGTATGACGCGATGATGGCGGAGAGCGTGAACATCACCGGGCACGGCGGCGACCGGATCGAGGCGTACCTGGCGCGCCCGCTCGCGGGCGGCCCGTTCGGCAGTGTGGTGGTGATCCACCACATGCCCGGCTACGACGAGCCGACCAAGGAGATCACCAGGAAGTTCGCGGCGGGCGGCTACCTGGCGGTCTGCCCGAACCTGTACTCCCGCGAGGCACCCGGGGCCAGCCCGGATGACGCCGCCGCCGCGGCGCGGGCGGCCGGCGGCGTGCCCGACGAGCGGCTGGTGGGCGACGTGGCCGGCGCGGCGGCGTACCTGCGGTCGCTGACCGGTTCCAACGGCAAGGCCGGCGTGATCGGCTACTGCTCCGGCGGGCGCCAGTCGTTCCTCGCCGCGTGCAGCCTGAAGCTTGACGCGGCTGTCGACTGCTATGGCGGGTACCCGGCCCCGGCCTTGCACCTGGCCAAGGATCTGTCCTGCCCGCTGCTCGGCCTGTTCGGGGCGGAGGACTCGAATCCGTCGCCGGAGCAGGTGGCGGAGCTTGAGAAGGAACTCGAGGCGCAGGGGAAGACTTACGAGTTCCACAGCTACGAGGGCGCCGGGCATGCTTTCTTCGCTGTGCGCGGGGGAGGTTACCGGGTGGGGGCCGCGAACGACGGCTGGCAGCGGATCTGGGACTGGTTCGGCAGGTACCTTTCCAGCTGAAGGAGCTTCCTTATGTGTACATATCTCACCGAGAAGATCGATGTGACCGGGAGCGGCAAGGGCGCGGAGGGGTGGTTCGCGGTCAGTCAGGCGACGGTTTACTTTGATCATCCGCAGCACGCTATGGCCGGGCACACGCTCAACATTGACTTCCTCAACCCTGGCCGCGGGCCCTCGGCACGAGTGGCAGTCGAGCTGACCGCCGAGTCCGCGCGGGCACTCGCGCAGGCGATCGAGACTACGCTCGCGTCCGCGCCTCCCGGCCTGGAGTGAGGTTTGCCCCGGCCTCGCCTCTTCACCTTCCCCTAAATCCGGAGACCCCCGCACCTGAAGCCGTCCCTGCCGCAGGCCGGGTGCTCCGTGCCCGCGGCAGCCGTTCGGCAATGTCGGTAGGGCGTGTCAGGATGCGTGCATGCCGACAGCCAGATGCGCGGCGCGCGGGGGCGGCCGGCGGCCGCGGGCCGGAGGCATAGGGAGGCGGAGCCCATGAGATTCCGGGTCGAGCGTGATGCGCTGGCCGAGGCGGTGGCCTGGGCAGCGCGCGCGCTGCCCGCCCGCCCGGTGGTCCCGGTCCTGTCCGGCCTGCTGCTGCAGGCCGGCGATGGGCTGACGCTTTCCTGCTTCGACTACGAGGTGTCCGCGCGTATCCAGATAGATGCCGATATTTCTGAACGGGGGACCGCGCTGGTACCCGGCCGGCTGCTTGCTGAGATCACGCGGAGCCTGCCTGGGCGTCCCGTCGAGTTCGGCTCAGAGGCGGACGCGGTGAGCCTGACCTGCCGCAGCGCGGCGTTCACGCTCGTCACGCTGCCCATCGAGGAGTACCCGGCGCTGCAGGAGCTCCCGGCCGCGGCCGGGACCGTAGACGGCGGCGCGCTCGCCACCGCCGTCGCCCAGGTGGCGCCCGCCGCGAGCCGTGACGACACGGGACCCCAGTCGCGATCGCGCTGCGCGGCACCGGGGAAGATCCCGCCGGGCGCGACGCGGATGGCGGCGCGGCTACCGGGGCGGGGGCGCCCGGGGAGGCGATGATCGGTTTCGAGGGCGGGGGGCGCCGGATGACCACCCGCCTGATCGCGGGCGAGTTCATCAGGTACCGGTCACGGTTTCCCGACGGGTTCGGCTGCCGGGCAGAGGTGCCGGCCGACCTGTTCAGCGAGGCGGTCCGGCGGGTGTCGCTGGTGGCGGAGCGTGGCAGCCCGGTGCGGCTGGCGTTCGGCGCGGGCAAACTCGTCATCGAGGCGGGCACCGAGGGGCAGGCCCGCGCGGTGGAGACGGTAACGGCCGATTTCCACGGCGACGAGCCGGTCATCTCCTTCAACCCGCACTACCTGCTCGACGGCCTAGCCGCCGCCGCTGTCTCCGCTGCCCCTGGCCCGGCTGACGCTGCCTCGGGTGCTCCCGCGGCCTCCGCCGGAGCGGCGGGGTCCCACGGGTCATCCGGCACGTCAGGCACTGCGCCCGCTGACGAGGGCCGGGCCGCGGGCGCGGTCTCACCGGGCGGGCCACGCCGGATCCGCCTGGAGTTCACCAGCCCGGTGAAGCCGGCCGTCCTCACCGGCCTGCCAGCCGCTGCCGACGCTGGCGACGACGCAGACGACATCGGCGGCGAAGGCGCGGCGGGCGGCGCGGACGAGGGGGCTGCCCCGGATTTCCGCTACCTGGTCGTCCCCCTCCGCGTCCCCGCCCGCCAGTAAATGACCGCCTCCGGGGTGCGCCAATGTGGCAGGGCCGCACCCTGGCTACAGCGCTGCCAGGTGTCGTAGTGGATGGCGGCGTTGTTGACGCGTGCATGTTGCCTCACCTGGGATTCCCCTCATACCTGGAGGCCGGTATCCCGGTTCAGGGAACTACAGCAATGGTCCATTCACCGAGTCAGGTGTGTGTCGATGGACCATCGCTGTAGTTGGGCTTGGCACGGCCTGATCTCGCGGGACTTCGGCTGAAGGCTTAGTAGCCGAGCTCGCGCAGGCGGGGGTCGTCGATGCCGAAGTGGTGGGCGATTTCGTGTACCACGGTCACGCGCACCTCTGTGATGACGTCTTCTGGCGTGTCGCAGGCTCGCAGGATTGGCAGGCGGAAGATGGTGATCCGGTCCGGCAGCACGCCGGAATACCACTGGCCGCGGCTGGTTAGCGGTATTCCCTCGTACAGGCCGAGGATTCCGGCATGCGCGTCGTCGGGCTCGTCTTCGACGAAGATCGCGACGTTGTCGATGAGCGAGGCAAGACCGGGCGGGATGCTGTCCAGCGCTTCGGAGACAAGGCCCTCGAACTCCTCGCGGCCGACGTCAAGCACACCGTTATCCTCTCCCTCCGGCGGCAGGGGCCGCCGGAGCGCGGACGAGGCTTGACGGACGCGAAAGACAGGCGCTGCTCAGCGGCGGCGGCGCCTTCGCCCGAATATCCGGCCGCGGAGGGCGCGCAAGGCGGCGAGCGCGCCCAGGGCGAAAACCAGCCAGGGCGGCACTGGCAGCCGGCGGAAGAACCAGGACGCCGGGTGGGCGAACGAGGATCCCGGCCAGCCGTGCGTGTACCAGGTGTTGACGAGCAGCAGGCACGCCACGACGACGACGATCATCGCGACGGTGGCGAAGCGGGCCGCGAGGTTCGCGGGACCCGGCCGGTGATGCTTGTGTCCGCCTTGCCAGCCGGGCTGCTCCGTGCCGGGGCCTGCCCCGCCAGGAGCTGGCATCGACGCGGGAGGCGTGCTGACGTGCGGGAGGTCGCTGATCACCCGGTCGAGATCACTCATCATCCTGGCGGCGAAGGCCGCGTCAAGCCGGTCTTGCAGTTCGTCGAGCGTCAGACGCCCGTGAGCGAAATGCTCGCGCAACTGCGCCGCCACCGCTTCCCGCTCAGCGTCGCTAGCGCGGAAGTCGTTTCGTGTCGCCATCGGGCTCCCCGTGTCAAGAGCTGGATCGCTCGCTTGTCATCAGACGATATATCTCGACAACGGAGGAGGCAAGTCGTACGTTCCCGGGTAATTCTCGTCTCCGCGGACGCTGGCTGGAGGCCGCGATGTGCACCGCGGGCAGTAGTCGCGCGTCAACAAACCAGCATGCACCCCGCTGTCCGCTCACCAGCCTAGGGCGCTCGTTGAAAAAATTCCCGACCATCCGCAGGGCAAGGCCGGCCGGGCCAGGGAGCCGCCAGCGCGGCCGCTGGCGGTACGTCGTCATCGCGCTGTCCGTCATGCTCGCCGGACTCGGCGCCGCCACGGCGCGCCTCTTCGTCTGGCCGGAGCAGGGAATGCCCTCGCGTGTCGACGCGATCGTCATGCTGAACGGGCCAGGTGATCGCCTGCACACCGCACTGACGCTGGCCTGGGCGCATCGCGCACCCATGATCGCGATCTCCCGGGGCTCGGCGTACTGGGGCCATGGCACCGTCTGCGCGCCGAAGATACCGCGCGTCACGGTGATCTGCTTCGACCCCAGCCCGGAAACGACGCGAGCTGAGGCGGAGTTCGCTGGCCGGCTGGCGAAGCGGTACGGCTGGCACTCGATCGTCCTGGTAACTACCACCCCGCAGGACACCCGCGCCCGGCTGCGGGTCGGGCGATGCTTCAGCGGGAAGATCTACGTGACCAATGCCCTGCTGCCGTCCTATGAGTGGCCTTATGCGATCGCCTACGAGTGGGGAGCGACCATCAAGGCGCTGCTCCTGCAGCGGGGCTGCTAGGTGAGCCAGGGCCGGTGAGGCCGTCAGTTCAGGAAGTAACTGCTGCCGCCGGTTGCCGGGTCGGTGACGAGGGCCACGACCGAGACGGCACCGGCGTGCCTGAAGATCAGCGTCAGCGTGATGTCCTTGCCGCCGCGCATCGGGCCCGCGCCGGTGATCAGCAGGTGCGGGCCGTCGGGGATCAGCCGGACGGTGGCACCAGCCGGGATGCCAAGGTCCGCCAGGCTCCGCATCGTGAGGTCCTGGCGCGCGGCCGGAGCGCGGAAGGTGACGCGGCCGCCGACGCTCGTGCGGACGGAGACGAGCTGATCGGCGGGGCCATTGTTGCGGATGGCCAGGTAGGCCACGGTGACTGCCTGGGCCGCCGCGGGCTGCGGCACGTACGCCCCGGTCACGAGCATCGACGGCGCCGCCCGCGCCACCGCCCCGCAGCCGCCGAGGATCGTGGCGGCCGCAATCGCCAGCGCGCCAGCCAAAGCCCCCCTGGCTCGCCTCGGTCCCAGCATGGCATTGATGTTCTCACGCCAGCGCCAGGCACCGGTGACCGAGTGCCTGGTCCGGCCCGACCTGGCGGATCGACGCCTTGCTGAACCAGCCCGCCCATACACCCGCGATCGAGGACGGGCTGAGCAGCCAGGGCTGGTGGCCGTTCTCGACGGAGGTCTGCGTGCCTCCCCATGCGAACCGCGCACGGAGAAAAGCCCCACGGAGAAAAGCACTGTGCGGCACGCGTGCCGTGCCGCACAGTCGCTTCTCCTGCCGCGTGGGCGCAGCTGCTACGGACTCGAGCAGGTGAGGCTAGGCGGCGCTGGCGTACTGCCATTGCTGGCGACAAGGCCGAATGTCGTACTGCCGCCGACCGGGATCGAGTAGTTGTACCCGGCGTTTCTCATAGTTGCGAGCGATCCGCTCTGGGTGAACGTCCCGTTCCACGTGCTGATGATCGTGTCTCCGGGCGGCGGCGTCCAGTTCACGGTCCAGCCGAGCAGCGTGCCGGTACCGGCATTGGTCACGGTCACCTGCGCCTGGTACCCGCCGGTCCAGGAACTCGTGATCGCGTAGGTCGCGGTGCAGGGCTGGCCGCTTCCTGGCGGGCCGTTCTGGCCGACGCCTGTCACCCCGCCCGTGCCGCCGTCGAATACGACGTCCGAGCAGCTATAGAACGTCTCGGTGCTGTCTGAGCGCGAGAAGACCGCGTAGATGATGTGATGGCCGGTCTTGTTCGCGGGCAGGTTGGTCGTCCAGAAGTAGTAACCGCTCAGGCTGCCGACCGTGCCGACGGACGGCGGGTTAGTGACAGTGGCGAACGGCGTGCTTCCGAGCTCACTCCAGGTGAGCGGTTTCGTGGGATCCCAGCCGTCATTGGTTATGTAGAGAGAGATCGTGGCCGGATGCGCGGCCCATTTGTTCCACCAGAACTGGAAGCTGGCCCCGGAGGTGAGATGGGTGACCGGCCAGTTGGGACTGGGCAGGTCGAATCCTGAGTAGTTCGGGTTGCCGCCGCTGCAGAGCTGGCCGTCCGGGATGAAGCCCACGGTGCGGCCGGCCCCGTCGGAGCGCAGCACGCCGAACCAGTTGTACAGCGAATTGACGCCGCTCTGGTTGACCGCCGCCGCGCACGCGGGATTCTGGGGCTGGATCTGCCCCGTTGCCGAGATACCGTCCTCGTAGCACAAGAACGTGCGGCTTCCGGGCTGCTGCAGCGAACCATGCGCAAATGCTGGAACTGCTACGAAGAGGGCTATGAGCGTGCCCGAGACAGTGGTGAAAACGCTGAGCAGGGCTATTCGCCGCCGTTTTCTCACTGGGCTCTCCTTTCCTGACGGCCATGGCGGTTACCGTCGGCTCCGGAGCGTGCTTTCCAGAGTCGGCGTGCAGCAGCCGACCGCCACTGCAGGCCACCCGGCATCGGCCGGCCAGCCGCTGATGAAGCGCTCCCTGCGGTCCAGCGGACTGTAACTCGGGTGATTCACATGTGCATGTGCCGAAAGTTATTCGGGGAATCACGGGAATCGATCGAAGACGGGGGCAACCTGCCTTCCGCGCACGTCAGGGCGCCGTGAACGGCGTGGCGGCACGCCCGCCGACCAGCGCAAACGCATGAAAAATTCACCCCAGGACCGGCTGCCTCGCAGCGGGCTAATTCGCGCGAATCCGGGCGCTCACGCGGACGGGCTCCCGGTCGGCAGCAGGCGCAGATCGTCGGCGCTCAGCTCGCCGGTGGAGATGACGTCCGGGCCCGGCCAAACGTGAACGTCTCACCCGGCTGGACGCGCCACGTCCGCGACTCGTACATGACGATCAGCAGCATCGGCCGCGCCTGTTCTCTCAACGCGACGGCAGGCCGGTGTCACCGGCGCGTCAAACGGCCGGCGCGGCCGGTCAGCCGCGCTCTACCGCGGTGCCGAGGAGGCCGAGGGGGGGTGAGCCGAGGTCGAGCATGGCGGTGTGGAACCGGAGCAGCGTGAAGCCCGCGCCCCACTCCTTGCGCGCCCGCTCGCGCAGCTCGAGGATCTTCAGCTTGCCCCACGTGTAGCGGCCGTACGTCGGGTCGAACGTGGCACGCCGCGCCTCGGACAGCGCCGCCGAGCCCGACAGCTGGGTGTCCGCCTCGAACCTGCGGGCACCCTCGGCCACGGTCATCCCCGCGGTGTGCACCCCGATCGCGCAGGCCAGCCGGGTGACCCGGACGAGCGCCTCGAGCCAGATGCCGACGGCGAACCGCGGGTCGTCCGCGCAGAACCCCTCCTCGACGCAGAGCTCCTCGGCGTAATGCGCCCAGCCCTCCACGAACGCCGACGAGTGCAGCACGCGCCGCACGCCGGTAGCCACCCTCCTGAGGGCACGGCCGTGCGAGAAGTGCCCGGGCGCGACCTCGTGCACGGTGATGCCCGGCAGCGTCGTCTCGCTGAACACCTCCAGCCATTCCTCGATCTCGTTCTCCGGCCAGGACGGCTCGGGCGGCGTGATGTGGTACCAGGACGGACCTTCTGGCTCGCCCGGCGCGGCGGAGCTCATCATCGCCATCGCCCACCGCCGGGACTCGGGGGCGAGCCCGACCAGGCACTCCCCGTCGTGATAAGGCACCAGGTCGCGCTCGCGGGTGAAGTCGATCGCCCGCCGCGTCCAGGCTCGTGCCGCGTCGATGACGCCGCCAGAGTCCGGATGGTCGCGCACAAGCTCGCGTGCCACCGCGAGCGGAGGCCGGCCCGGATCTACCCTCCCGCAGCTCTGCGTCAGCAGGGCAGTGAGCCGGTCCCGTTCGGCATCTGCCTGCCGCGCCAGCTTGCCGAGATCGACCGGTGTGCCCTCGGCGCTGCTCATCAGCAGCGCCAGCCCCTCGCTGCCGAGCGCGGGATCCGGATCGCCGTCATCCGCGGCGCGCTGTACGTGCGCCACGAGACGCGCGTGCGCGGCGAGCGCAGGCTCTCGCAGCCCGGGGCTGGCGTCGCCAGGGATGCCGGCCGCCAGGCCGCGGATGCCGTTGAGCAGCGCCGCGGCCGTCGGCGCGCTCACCTGGTCGAGCGACGCCAGGGCGGCGTCGACGGCCTGCGGCCACGCCGCGAGGTGCTCGAGCTTCGCGCGGTCCCGTTCGGCCTGCGGGGCGTAGTCCCTGTCGTAGCAGGCCAGGTCGAGCGCGCCGAGGTGCGCCCCGGGATTGCGGCGGTGCAGCTCGAGCGAGCCAAACGCCACCCGCGCCTGATCCTCGAACACCGCCAGGTGCGCCTCGTCGTGCGGGTCCTCAAGCGCGTCGCCCGCGGCCCGCGCTCCGGCCAGCCTGGCGAGCGCACCGCGCACGCCCTCCGGCGACAGGTCCTGGATCTTGCCGTCGTACTCATGCCGCCCGCTGTACTCGCGTACCTCGGCCACCTCGAGATCACACACAGCGCGGAGCCGCGGAGCCAGGGCGTCTGCTTCAGTCATGCCCCAGACGTTACCCGGCGCCAGATCAGTCGCCTGCCCCGACTCAGCCCGTTCGGCATCGGGATGAAACCGGGGTTCGCTCACCACCGGTGGTGAGCGAACCCCGGTTTCACTACATCTGGAGCGCGGGTCAGGGGCCGCCGCCTGGGACGCCGGGGCCGGACTTGACGGCGTAGACGGCCAGGGCGTCACCGTCCCTCGTGACATTCCCCGAGCAGGTCCTCGACGTGTAGCTGATGTAAAGCGCCGTGAAATCGTCCGGCGGGTAGACCCGGAGCCAGTGCGCGGTGACCGGGTGGCAGGCGGACGGCGGGAAGTTCCCCGCGTCGGCTACCTGCAGCGTGGCGTGGGCGGTCCCGCCCGGTGCGAGCGTCACCGTAGCCGGGGTGACGCCCGGATTCCGCGCCGCCGGGCTGCCGATCTGGCTGCCCGGCGAGCCGGTGACGAACGACACCCCCGGATAGCCGTACATGGTGCACGGGCTGGCCGACGCGTTGGTGAAGTCGATGGGGACATAGACGCTGCCCGCGGCGGCTCCGCCCGCGCTGGTGTCCACCGTCGCGTGCAGCGCGGACGTCGCGCACTTCGCCGCCCCCGCGGCCGCGGGGGACGCTGACGAAGTCGCGGTAGCCGTCGCGCCGGGCGTAGCTGACGAACTGGCCGCGCTCGCGCTCCCGGCAGGGGCCGACGACGACCCGGCCGAGGCGGGCTGATTGCCGCTGGTCGATCCGCAGGCCGCGGCCAGGGCCGCCGCAGCGGTGAAGGCTGCCGCCGCGATCGCTCGCCTGGCACCCTGGGATTTCGTGATCATCTGGATTGCCTCTCGTCCTGGCCGGAAGCTTTTCCGCAACGTCCCGGCCACTACCTAGGACTGTGCTGCAAGCCCGGCGGTTGCGCCCGGCCGCCGGCCGTTGATGATGGCGGGAGGGGCGTCGCGACGAGACGCGACCAGAGAGGCGGAATCATGGCAAGCGGTCCGCGGTTCACGACCAGGCCTGAACTGGCCGGGACGTTCGGGATGGTGGCATCGACGCACTGGCTCGCCTCGGCCGCCGGCATGGCGGTGCTGGAAAAGGGCGGCAACGCCTTCGACGCGGCCGTCGCCGCCGGCCTGGTGCTGCAGGTCGTCGAGCCGCACCTGAACGGGCCAGGCGGTGAGGTCCCCGTCATCGGCTACGACGCGGCGCGCGGGGAGCCGTTCGTCCTCGACGGGCAGGGGCCCGCGCCGATGGCCGCCACCCCGCTCTCGTTCGGCTCCCTTGGTCTTGATCTTGTCCCTGGAAGCGGCCTGCTTGCCGCGTGCGTGCCCGCCGCCTTCGGCACCTGGATGCTCCTGCTGCGCAGGTACGGCCGGCTCCCGCTGCGCGCCGTGCTCGAGTACGCGATCGGCTACGCGGCAGCCGGGTTCCCGCTGCTGGCGGCGGTCAGCGGCGCCATCGCATCGGTGCAGGGACTTTTCCGCGAGCACTGGCCGAGTTCCGCCGAGATCTACCTGGGCGGCGGGAGCGGCGGGGTGCCCGCGCCGGGATCGCGCTTCGCCAACCCTGTCCTCGCCGCGGCCTACCAGCGCGTCCTGGCCGAGGCGGAGGCGGCGAGCACCGACCGCGACGAGCAGATCGAGGCGGCCAGGCGCGCCTTCTACGAGGGATTCGTGGCCGAGACGATCGCCGCCTACCTGGACAGGGCCGAGGTCATCGACGTCACCGGGCGGCGCAACAGCGCCTTCCTCGCGTATTCGGACCTGGCCTCGTGGCGGGCCCGGGTGGAGGAGCCGGTCACGTTCGACTACGGCGGGCTGACCGTGTGCAAGACGCAGCCCTGGGGCCAGGGGCCCGTGTTCCTTCAGCAGCTTGCCCTGCTCGCCGGCTTCGACCTGGCGGCGATGGGCCAGGGCAGCGCGGAGTTCATCCACACCGTGATCGAGTGCGCGAAGCTGGCCTTCGCCGACCGCGAGGCATGGTACGGCGATCCGAGATTCTCCGACGTCCCGGTCGCGGCACTGCTGTCGCCGGATTACGCGGCGCGGCGGCGGCGGCTGGTCGGCGCGACCGCGTCAGCGGACCTGGTCCCTGGCGCGCCGGACGGGCGGCAGCCGGCCCTGCCCGGGTACGCGCTCGCCGCCTTCGGCGGATCGGACGGATCGGACGGATCGGACGGTGGCGCGGCGCCCGTCCTTGACCCGGGAACGGGGGAGCCGCTGGCCCGCGCCGGGGGAGTGAGCCTGCCGGACCTGAGCCTCGGCACGGGCGATACCTGTCACCTCGACGTGGCCGACAGGTTCGGCAACCTGGTCGCGGCGACGCCGAGCGGCGGCTGGCTGCACAGCTCGCCGGTCATCCCCGGGCTCGGCTGGCCCCTGGGCACCCGCGCGCAGATGTTCACGCTCACCCCCGGCCTGCCGAACGTGCTCGCGCCAGGCAAGCGGCCCCGCACCACGCTGACCCCGAGCCTCGCGCTGCACGACGGCGAGCCGTACCTGGCGTTCGGCACGCCGGGGGGTGACCAGCAGGATCAGTGGACGCTCGCGTTCTTCCTCAATCACGTCGTGTTCGGGATGAACCTGCAGGAGTCGATCGACGCCGCCGCGTTCCACTCCCGCCATTTCCCCTCGTCTTTCTACCCGCGCGAGTCCTGCCCTCGCGGCGTCGACGTCGAGTCCCGCGCCGGCGAGCGCGTGATCGCGGAGCTGCGCGAGCGAGGCCACGACGTGGCGGTCCGGCCCGCCTGGTCACTAGGCCGGGTCAGCGCCGTCGCCTCGTCCGGCGGCTTCCTGTACGCGGCGGCGAACCCGCGCGGCATGCAAGGCTACGCCGCAGGCCGGTGAGTCGCCACGCACGATGCCTCAGATTTATACCGAACGGGCTACGCGGTAATGACAGCCCCGCCAAGCCGCCTTCTCAGCCCGCCGGCTCCGCCGATTGAGTTCCGCCCCACCTCCGCTATCGAGTCCGCTACACCGCCTGAACGGCACTTTCACGCTGATCGCGCTGGCTGGTGCTTCCCGCGTGGCCGGGGCCGAGGGCGGCATGGACGACGGCGGCCTCCATCTCGCGGGCGAACGCCTCCATGTGCGCGGCGGACATGTAACGGGTGTCGGCGCTCACCCGGAGCTCGATGATGCCCGGGGTGTTCTCGACGCCGATCTCGAACCTCTCGGTGACCGGGTCCAGGGGCTCGTGCCGCCAGCGCAGGGTGCCCGGCTCCAGCGCGGCCTGCCTGAGATCTTCCGGTGCCGGGAGCGGGCTGTCCGTCTCCTGGGCCATGTTCCTGCGGTCGTTGAAGTAGCAGGCGAGGTCGATGTCCTCGCCCCGTTCCCGGCTGATCCTGGCTATCAGCTCGTCGCGCTCGGCCGGGTCGTAGTACGCGTTCTTGTAGGCGGCGAACGTCCGCCGCTGGGCGAGGGCGACGGCCTGGTCGAAGGTGATGCCCGTGGTGTCGATCACGCACAGGCCGGGGTGGGTGACCGTGCTGACCGTGTCCGCGAAGCGGCGGCGGAACCGGTTGCCGACCATGATCTGCATCACGCTCGGGCTGATCCTGGTGACCCGGGCCTGGGCAGTCGCGAAGGCGGTGAGCAGCACCGCCGCGGTGTCCTTGTCGTGGCGATCGGCGATCACCCGGATCCCCGCGTACATCGCGGGCGAGAAGAAGTTAGCCTGCCGGAAGCGCGGCCCCCGCGCGGCTCCGCAGTCGCCGAACCTGCTGGCCGGGATGGCGCGCAGCAGGCGTTCCCAGCGCAGCAGGGCGGCCTGGCCGCGCCGCCGCCCCGCCGGGGTGGCCTCCCAGCGCGCCTGGTCAAGCGGCTGCTCCCCCCGGAGCGGGGACGGCGAGGTGCCGGTGACGGGATCCATGGTGGCCAGGTCCGCGACCAGCGCGGCGAGGCCGCTGCCGTCGGCGGCGACGTGGGAGTACATCACCACCCAGTGGGTGAGGGCGCCCCGGCTCCGGATCAGGGCCATCCGCACTGGCCACTCGTTGACGTAGTCGTAATCCACGCTGTGAAAGCGGTCGTACACGGAGTCGGCGGCGCTGGCGGGATCATCGTCGCCGGCGTCTATCACGTCCAGGGCGATCTCCCCCGAGGCGGCGACGGACTGCCGCTCCCGGCCGTCCGGGCCGGTCAGCAGCCGGGTCCGCAGCGACGGGTGGCGGCTCATCATGAAGCGCAGCTCCCGCGCCCTCTCTTCCACGCCCGACCCCGGCGGCAGCGGGAACGCCGCCCCTATCGCCAGCGAGCAGCCCCTCCGCTTGATCATGGACCACATTTCTCGCTGTCCCCAGCTAAGCTCCCCGACACCCGAGCCCCCGCCCTCGAACGCCACGAGGATGCGTTCATCCATGCACACCCCCAAGGGAGTTCACGCGCCAGTAGCCCTGCCCAGGGCCAGGCACAGCGTAGGCTGACCGGCCCGGCCGCACGGAGGGCTCGGTTCACTACCGGCTGCCATCTGGGCTCTGACCTGGACGGGAGCGCGCCGGCGGGCGGCACTGACCGGTAAAGTTTCACCGCGCCCGCCACCGGAGAACCCTCCGGTCAAGCTGGAGGGCCCCCACTTACTACACGTTACGACCATGATCACGCCCGTAATGCCGGAAATGTAGTCGCGGAACGTGTAGAGAGTCGCTGTGCCGACGCGTTGTCGGCCTGCCACAAGTCCGCATTCGTCTCATTCAGGCGGGGTTGAGCCTCGTTAAGAACATATGTCACTGACACGGGCGGTGTGGCGGTGGTCGCGAACGGTGAGATGCGCAAGGGATGCTCAACTGCCGCTCAACGAATCTCGCGCACAATGAACGTATGGGGGCGGCCGTTCGTTACGGATGCCGCCAGGCTCTCTGTCGTCAGGAGGCATCGTGGGAGCACCGGTTGAGTACAGGCTTAGTGGACATCACCTCCATGTCGAGTACATGCCAGAGACGCCGGGCCCCATCCCGGTCGGGGGCGGGTCCTTCGTCAGCTATCAAGATTCTGTCCGGTCGCTCTCATTCAAGGGCGTCAAGGAAGTCGAGACGGTCGAGACCGAGGCCGGGCAGATGATCAGCGTGGTCATCGTGCGCACCGTCGACATCGGTGACACAACTTTCAGTTTCCTCGTGCCGCGGGTGAACCTCGAGGGCGAAACCTCGGTGCCGGTTCGCACCGTCGGCATTACCACGATTCACCGGACCGGACTCGCCCCAGGGCTGGGCCGCGGGCAGACAGACAGCTATACCACGGTCACCCTCAGCGGCACAGCGAGCGGCAATACGGGAATCATTCCGCTCGGTACTAATTAGCGTCTCCCCGGTGATCGGGACGGGCTCGGACGATGAGCACCGTTTCCAGCGCTCGCCCGGCTCGGCTGGGCCCCGGAGCAGCAACGTTCCGGGGCCTTTCCGTCCACGCGTACGCTGTAGGGAGAAATGATGCGCAGTCGCCCACAGGAGGCGCGCAGGAACTTGTGGTGACCGCCTCACGTTGCCTGACGGGAGGCGGGATGTCATTCTGTGGATCAGCCACGGGACGGGCAGCGCGTCTCGGTCCCGCCGAAGGAGGGGGTAAGCATGTCGCCCCGGATGCGCTACGCCATGATCGGAATCGCCATCGGAATCGTGGTGTGGATACTCGGCCCATGGTGGCTGGGCCCGCTCATCGTCCTGGCCGCGATCGGCATCCCCGTCGCCGGTTACCTGATGCTCGACCCGTCCCAGCGCCGCAGGCTACGCGACCAGGGCCGCAAGCGCCTCGGGAGCTGACCTGACCACCAGTCACCCGCCCGGCACGCCGGGCTTTGACGTTCCCTCCTACCTGCGAGCCATTCGAGTCATCGGGCCGAAGGCACATGTTCGCGGGCGCTGTCCGGACTCGCCGTCACCCTGGTCCACGGCAGCCGCGACCGTTGGATGCGGGGCAGTGGGATAACGGCTAGCCCGATCACTACGGGGAGCCAGGCCGGCAGCATGAGCCGGTCGGCCTCGCTGCCCATGGGATGCGCGGCCAGGATGAGCGGACCTGTCAGGCCCGCGAGCAGCCAGGGCAGGGCGAATGCCCGGCAGCGCCACACCAGCACCGCCGTGGCGACCGCCACCAGGACAAGGGGCCACGGGTGGCGGGCGAGACCCAGAAGCCACGATGGCCAGAACGACGCGTCCTTCCGGATCAGCCAGCCGATCGGGTCGCGCACCAGGCGTCGCCGGAAGTGGCTGGTCGCGATGTCTTCAATGGTCGAGGTGAATGACGGCAGGTGCGCGACGTGGCTCACCACGAGCCAGCCCAGCGTGCCGGCGAACCCCACTGCCGCGGGCAGGACGAGTGCCAGCCAGGGAAGGCTCCGGCCGTCGGCCGGGCGTGGCCGGCGACGCGAAGCCCGCACGCCGCGCCACGCGATCGCCAGCGCCGGGGCTGCGAGGAGAACGACCGCGAGCATGAAGCCGTTCGCCGGCTTGGCGAGGAATGTCCAAGCCAGGCCGGTCGCGGCCAGGGTGAGCCCGCTCCGCGGCTTGCCGCGGCACAGCCGCAGCACGCCGAGCCCGGTCGCCAGATAACCGGCGAGCAGCGCGCCCTCGGGCAGCATCCTGGTGATCCAGTAACCTGTCGGCAAGAGGAAGAGCAATCCCACGGCGACCAGCCCGCCGGCCGCCGAGCCGCCAAGTTCACGCACTGCCGCGTATGCCAGCAACGCGAGCAGCAGGGCTGCGGCGAGCGTGGCCAGGGCCATCCCGGTCCACGCGCCGAACGCCCCGATCAGGGGCGCGGCGATCAGCGGAAACCCCGGTCGGGTCGTGAAGATCTGGACGTAGCGCGGGTCCGGCATGCGGGGATAGGTACTCGGATAGTGATGGCAGGCTGGTGGCCTTCCGGCGGCCACGGCCTCCCGATTGCGTGCCCTGCAGACCACAGCCGATCCCGCTGCGGTCGCCTGGGCAGCGGTGCCGCCACTGAACAGGACCGCCTGGCGGGTGTACCAGAAGGTGTCCGGCGGCGCCTGCCGTGCGGATCCCGACCACCGCAGCCAGAACATTCCCGCCGTCAATAGCAGTACTGCCGCAACGGCGCCGAGCTTCCTGAGCCGTTTGTCCATCACTTCGGCGTTGGTCCCCTTTGACAGCTGTCGCTGCGCGGATACGACAGCGGCGCTGGAATGCCTTGCGCGCCCACCCCCTCGAGCTGAGCGACGAATCGCGGGCACCAATCGCCAGCTTCGGTCATGCGCCCCCGCACGGCGCCGCGTGCCCGTTACCACAATTCTAGAACACTGATTTGACCTTTACAAGCAAGACGGCCGCCATTGATTATGTGCCGCCACAGCCCTTATTATCCTGTTGATTCGGCCAAAAGCACGAAATTCGGTCGCTTGCGCCGGGCTCCGCCCTGGACGCAAGCTCATTTAACGCTTTATAAGTGATTAAATGATGGTCGCGCCAGGCAGCCCACTATGTCCGCTGCCGAATTATTCCTCGCCGAGCCCGCAGCCTGGCCAGGCGCGGTACCACTCCTGGTTGTCGTTGGCGGGGGTCAGGACAGTAGGGTGCTGACGTCGAGCGAGGTGCCGAACGGCTCTGGCAGCTTCAGCGACTGACCAGCCTGGGCCAGGTCGGCGCGGCGGTAGGCGTCGCCGTGGGGATCGCTGAAGAGGGTGACGGTGCCCGGCTTCGCGGCGGGGTCGATGACCAGGTAGAGCGGTACCCCGGCCTGCGCGTAGGCCCTGGCCTTGGCGGAATGGTCGTCCTTACGACTGGACCGGGAGACCACCTCCGTCACCAGCAGGGCACCCTGCCCATATATCTCGTTGTCGTCGAACCGGGGTGCATCCCGCAGAGTGACCCACAGGTCGGGGATCAGCCGCTCCCTGGTCCCGGCAACGTGCAGGGTCAGGTTGGTATGGAACGCCCAGCCGTGTTCTTCGACGAGGCCGATGATGAGCACGACGAGCCGCTGCACGGCCCACGAGTGCGGGATGCTCGCGGTCGGGCTCACCAGGATCCGCCCGTCGAGCAGCTCGACCCGGTGACCCGGGATGTCCAGGCTCGCGTAGACCCGCTCCAGGTCCGCGAGCTCCGGGTCCACGCCCGCCACCCTGCTAACTTGCAGTAAAGCCATGGCTTCGACCTCCACCGCACAGACCGCCATCGCACCTCAGCCTCCACTGTACGCGCATCGAGTACGGACATGCACGCAACGTAACGGCTGGTGCTGACAGAATTCGTCCCGCGCCCGAGCCACGCACGCCCAGATTTATCCTGAACGGGCTCCGCAGTAATGGCACCCACCCCACCCGCGACTGGCGCTGGGTAACGCGACGCGGGCGGCCAGCGGCTAGAGTTCGCTGTGCGCCGCGCTGGACGCCTGACCGCGGCAGGTTCCGTCGGCGCAGTCGGCACGCACACGCTCGGCGAGGTCCAGCTTCGTGTAGACCGGCAGTCCGGCCTGCTGGTACTTGGCCTTGACGCGCTTGAGATACGTCTTGGCTGTCTCCGGGCTGATCCCAAGGTGGCGGGCCGTCGAGTCCAGAGTCCGGCCGGAAGCATAGGCGATCAGTACGGCGTGTTCCCGTTCGGACAGGGTCGGGCGCACCGGCTTGCCGTCGGGCTCGGCCACCGTGCCTAGCCAGAGAGTCCCTGCCGTCGCGCCCGTCGCGATGGCGCGCATTGTCGCCGCGAGCGCCGCGAGGCCGTGGTCGCGGGTGAGATAGCCGTGTGCCCCGGCGGCGATGGCTCGCGCGATCGAGGTGGGCTCGGTGGCCCCGTCGATCACCACGACGCGATGACCTGCGTCGATCAGCCGGCGAACGTTGAGCGCGGGATCGGGCTCGGCCCGCAGCGCCGCGTTGAGCAACACGACGCCGAGAGGCTCACGCTGGGTCCGCAGCAGTTCGTCGACCGTGGACGTGACCGCCGCTAGCCGGATGTCCCGGAATTCACCAGCCCACCGGCACAGGCTGTCGATAAGCATACAGTTATCCTCTACTAACGCGACGTCGATGACTTGGTTCATCCGCACTCACCACCAGTTCGCTGGAGGGACTGCCGAAGCCATCCCATTAAGGCATACGTATTACCCGTGGTCGCGGTTCAGCGGTGTTCCGTTCCAGGCGCGTCCCCCATTTAGGGGACCAGCGCCGGTATGGCGCCGAGGCGGCTGTCCGCAGGGCAGGCACTGTCGCATCTGCCCAGGCTGCGCAAGGAATCGGGCTAACCAGGGAATCCGGTTGACCGCCGCTCTCCCCTGAACAGGTGACATTACCGCCACTCTGGCGTCGCCTAATGTGGGCGACATATTCCCGATCTCAGCGGCAGGGCTCCGGGGAGGCAGTATCGACAAATCCGAGTGACGTTCGCAAGCCCATCGAGCCATAGTCCTGACAGGCGGTGCTCGATCGATTTCCCTCAGGAGTGGATGACCCATGATATTCAAATCCGGTCTTCTCGGGCGGCGCGGAGGAGCCATTGCCGTGGCCGCTGGATTGCTGTTCGCTGTCGCGTCACCGGCACAGGCCGCCGTCCCCGTCCTCATCGGCGACGACGGCGGCGGAGGCGGCGGCGGCGGCGGAGGCGGCGGCGGCGGAGGCGGAGGCAGCGGAGGGCAGGGAACAGGCGGCGGAGCCAGCTGCACGGCGTTCTCGCAGCTCAGCTTCACCACGGTATTGACGAACGGCGGGCTGTTCGCCAACGATGTCGCGGTCGGCGCCGACGGCTCAGTGTGGATGATCGGCGGCGGAGGCGTCCAGATGGTGCTGCGCGGCAGCAGCATCCCCGCCTCGCTGCCCGGCTTCTTCACCTCGGCGCCGCCTGCCGACATCTCCCATGGCCGCATCGCGGTTGGCCCGGACGGCAGCCCGTGGGTTGTCTCCACCGACAGGAACATTTACCACCTGAACCTGCAGACACTGCAGTGGCAGCAACTGCCTGGGCAGCAGGCCACCGACATCGGCGTCGGGGCGGACGGCGCAGTGTGGATCACCGGCAACGACTCGGTCACCGGCGGGTTCGGCGTCTGGGAGTTCACCGGCGGTAGCTGGCTGAGAGTGGCAGGTTCCGGCCTGCGCATCAGCGTTAACGCGGCCGGGCAGCCAGTTGTCGCCAACAGCAGCGACAAGATCTTCCAGCGGAACGCGGACGGTTCGTGGACCCAGGCCCCGACAGGCCTGGCCACCGACATCTCGGTCGGCGCCAACGGGTCGGTCTGGGTGATTGGCACCACCTCGACCGGCAGCGGTGCCAATCTGTACGAGCAGGCGGGCAGCGGCTGGACCCAGGACGGCCGCATCACCGCCAGCGGCGTCGCCGTCGCGGTCGATCCGTGTGGCGAGCCGTTCCTCACCGACTCCAGCGGCTTCATCCACGCCCTCGAATAGGCAGCCAGTGCCTGACGGCTGCCGCGTGGGACGGGCCAGACCGCGCGGCAGCCGTCAGGCGTCGCCGCCCGGGTTTTGTCGGTGGCGTCGGCTACGTTGCGTGCATGTCCGTATCCGGTGCGCGTATGGTGGAGGCTGAGGTGCGATGGCGATTTGTGCTATGGAGGTCGAAGCCGTGGCGGTACTGCAAGCCAGTAGGGTGGCGGGCATGGACCCGGAACTCGCGGACCTGGAGCGGGTCTACGCGAGTCTGGACATCCCGGGGCACCACGTGGAGCTCATCGAGGGGCGGATCACGGTGAGCCCGAGCGCGAGCTGGTGGCACTCGTGTGCCGTCGGGCAGCTCGTCAACGTGCTGATCGACATCTGCCGGCAGCGGGGATGGCGGTTCCACACCAACCTGACCACGCACGTGGCCGCCACCCGCGAGCGGCTCATCCCGGACATGATGATCACTCCTTGGGATGCGCCCCGGTTCGACGACAACGAGGTGTACGGCCACGGCGCGCTGCTCGTCGTGGAGGTTGTCTCCCGGGACAGCCGTAAGGACGACCACGACGCCAAGGCGCGGGCCTACGCACAGGCAGGCGTTCCCCTGTACCTGATCCTCGACGCGATCGCCCGCCCGGCCACCGTCACCCTGCTCAGCGATCCAGGCGGGGACGAGTACCGCAGCCGGACGTGCGTCACCGTCGGCCAGTCTGTCTCGCTGCCCGAGCCGTTCGGCATCTGTCTGGACACCGGCGCCCTGCTCGGGTAGGTGACGGCAGCGCTAGCGGCGGGAGCTGCTCGGGTAGGCGGCGGAGCTGCGGTCCGGACGTGACATGTAGCGTCACTGCTGACCCGTAGCTCCCGCCGCCCCGTTAGGCCAGCCCGGCGTCGCTGCCCTTCACGTCACTGCCCTTCACGCCTAGCGCTGCTGTCGGCGTCACTGCTCCCAGCGGCCGTCGCCGTAGAGCGTGAAGTCCCACTGCTGGTTGTCGGTCCAGAACGGGGTGGTCACCGAGCCGCTGATCGTCAGCGGGAGCCGGGCATTCGGTGCCGTGGCCGATCCCGCGTTCGTGGGGTTCCGCGCCTGCAGCGTCAGGTTGACGTTGTAGCCCCACTTCACGTCGCACTGCGGGACGTGCAGCCAGCAGTTCGGGATGAACGCGCCACCATTGTTGTAGCGGGCGGCGTACTCCCACTTGAGCTCGAACCGGATGAGCACGACGTCGATGCCGAACCCGTTCGTGTACTGGAGCCGCCAGAGCAGCCTGTTGGGGCCTTGCGCGCCGGAGAGGTTCTGCCAGTCGTTCACTTGCGGCACGGCGTTGCAGGTATTGCTGCCGATGGCCGCCGACGGCTTGCCGTCCTCGATGATCTTCCAAGCCGACTGCGCGGCATTGATCACGTCTGCCCAGCTCATGCCATCGCGCTCCCGCCCTCGTCGGCCGAGACCTCAGGAACGTCCGCCATGGCGACTTCCTGCTCCTCGAACTCGAACTGCTTGCTGACGCCGAACGCGTACGTCTCTAGGTAGCTACGTTCCTCGTCCGACCACGTGCTTGGGTCCTCGGGGAATGGTGTGCCGTCGCCGCGCAGCGGAACGCCGTCAGCATCTACGTGCGGTGTACTCATCTCGCAAGGCTCGTGCGCGCTGACGGTGGCGCACAGGTCCGGAAACGCGGTATCGGGCGTACCGCACGCTGCGCAAACGAGCAGCGCAACCCGTCCGGTCGGCAACCAGCATGCGAGGATCCGGCCATGGGCGACGCCGCAGCGGGATGCTTCCCTGGTACACGGCCTGCGCGCCTATCTCGCCTCCGCAGGCCCGACTGACCCCGCCGCCAGGCGCAGTTTAAGATGACAGTAGCGGAACGGAAACTGGGAGTGACCTGTTGTGGCTGCGCAGAAGCGACGCAAATCAGCTGGCGTGACCTCGCTGGTATCCGACGCCTTACTCGAAAAGCAGAGAGCCCGCCAGCAGACTCAGCGCCTCGAGCAGCAGGCGGCAACGGCGTGGGCCAAGGAAGAGGCCAAGGCGGCGGCTGCGGCGCAGCGGGACAAGGTCAAGCAGGACCGCCAGGCCGCCCGTGAAGGTGAGATCGCGGCCGGCCACGCTGAGGCGGAAGCCGTCACGCGCGCGCTTCAGGCGCGGTTGACTGAGCTTGGGACGCTCCTCGAGAGCACTCTCGAGGAGGATCCGCATATCGCCTTCAGCCAGCTCAAGGAGCCGATGTTCCTGCCGGAATTCCGTCCCCCCCAAGATCTGGCGCCGGGTCCGCGACCGGAAGAGAACGAGTTCCTGCCAGAGCCGCCGACCGGCCTGGGCGCTCTGGCGCCGGGCCGCAAACGCGCGTACGCGGCAGCACTGGAGACGGGCGGAGCGGCTTATGCCGAGGCGCTCGCGCGCTACGCGCAGTCCGAGCGCGACCGACACGAGCGCCTGGCCAGGGCGCGCGCCGATCATGAACAGATCACCACGCGGGAACGGCTCCGGATCCAGAAGCAGCACGATTTCGTTGACCGGTGGACCGTCGATTTCGCTGAGGGCACGCGCAAGGCGGTCGCCGACTATTTCCGGGAGATTTTGGCAGCGCAGCGCTACCCCGGTGATTTCCCGACCGGCGTCAAGGTCGCCTACCTCCCAGCTGAGCGCCAGCTGGTGGCGGATATCGATTTGCCTCTGCTGGATGCGGTACCGGAGCTTGGCTCCTGTGAATACCAGCCGACAAGAAAGGCGCTCAAGCACAAACCCCTAGGCGCACAGGCCCGCAATACTCTCTACCAGCTGATCATCGCTCAGATGGCACTGCGCACGCTCCGTTCGGTTTTCCTCGCCGACCGGGCCGGGCTTGCCGGGACCGTCGTGTGTAACGGGTACGTCGACACGATCAACACAGCCACCGGGCAGCCGGCGCACTGGTGCCTGGTCAGCGTTGAAGTCGAGCGTGAGCTGTTCGACCAGCTTGACCTCACCAGAGTCAGGCCACTCGACTGCCTCGCGTACCTCCATGCCAAAGTCTCCCGCACCCCGGAAAAGTGCACTCCGGTCCAGCCGATCATCGACTACCCATGGGATGACCTGCCCTACTCCGACGAACTGGACTCCGCGGCCGGCCTCGACACCGTGCAAAACCTCCTCGATCTCGACGGGTACGAGTTCGAACACCTGATGGTGCAGCTCTTCGAAGCCATCCCGGTATTCGATGAGGTACGCCGCACCCGGTCGCGCGCGGACGGCGGGATCGACCTCGTCGCAGTGAACACCACGCCCTTCATCGGTGGCCGGGTCGCGATACAGGCGAAACGCTACGCGTCCCACCGGAAGGTCGACATCGCAGCCGTCCGGGAAATCGTCGGATCCATCTCACAGCGAGAGTTCAACAAGGGAATCATCATCACCACTTCCGGCTTTACCAAAGCTGCCCGAGATGAAGCATCACGGCTCGGCGTCGAGCTTTACGACAGGGAGCGGCTGCTATGGCTGCTGCGCCATCACCTGCACCGCGAGTTCACCGTGATCGACCAGGATCGGCGCAAGCCTCCGATCAAGAAGCCGCAGTAACATCGGCGCCAGGACGGCTCCACCTCGCGGACAAGTCAGCCCAGGAGCTGGCCGGCCCGGATGACGCGGCAGGGGAACTGCCCGGTGCGGGCGAGGCGGTGGACCTTGGTGCGTCACAGGCCGATGGCCCTCCTTCGGGCTGGCGACCGCGCTGACTGGTAGCGTTGAGTGCGGGGCGATCCAAGACACGTCCGAGATCGACTGAAGGCTGGCGCCAGTCCATGCTCGACAAGCGCTTCATCCGGGACAATCCCGAGGCAGTGAAGAACGCGGTCCGGGTCAAGGGCGTCGACCTGGACGTCGATGAGCTGCTTCACCTCGACCAGCTTGCCCGCAAGCTTCAGTCCGAGGTGGATGATGCCCAGGCACGGCGAAAAGCGTTCGCAAAGCAGTTTGCCAAGGCGGACGAGGCCCGTCGGGCTGATCTGCGCGCCGAGCACGAGGATTCCGACCAGCAGCTGCGCGAGCTGCGCGAAAGGCTCGCCGAGACAAGCGCGCGACTTCAGGAGCTGCTACTGCTCACGCCTACAATCCCCTGGGAGGGCGCTCCGGTCGGCGCTGATGAGTCAGCAAACGTCACGGTCAAGGTATGGGGAGAGCGGCCGGAATTCGATTTCGATCCGCTTGATCATGTGGATCTCATTGAGAAGCGCGGCTGGGCGGAGTTTGCTCGCGCGCGGAAGGTCTCGGGTGAGCGTGCCTACGCGCTGACTGGCGACTTGGTCCTGCTGGAACGCGCCATCCACTCCTACGCTCTGGATCTGCTCCGGACTAGGGAATTTACGCCGATCTCGGTACCGGCTCTCGTCAAGGAAGCTCCACTCATCGGGAGCGGCCAGTTCCCGAAAGGGCGCGAGGAAACCTACGCGCTTCCCGCCGATGACTTGTTCCTCGCCGGCACCGCAGAGGTCGCCCTGGTCGGGTTGCATACGGGCGAGATCCTGGACAAGAACCGGCTGCCAATCCTCTATGCCGGCATCTCGCCGTGCTTCCGCCGCGAGATAGGCAGCGCGAGCCGCGATGTGCGCGGCCTGCTGAGGGTCCACCAGTTCGAGAAGATCGAGCAGTTCGTGATCTGCGAGGCAGACGCTGCCGAGTCGGCACGCTGGCATGCCGCATTGCTGTCCACAGCGGAGCGGATACTCCAGGATCTCGGGCTCCATTACGAAGTGGTGGAATGCGCCACCGGAGACATGGGCGCCGGCAAGTTCCGTATGAACGACATCAACACCTGGTTCCCGTCGCTCGACCGCTTCCGCGAGACGCACAGCTGCTCAACACTGCACGACTGGCAGGCCAGGCGCGCGAACCTCAGGTACCGCGACAGCGACGCGGCGGTGCGGTTCGTTCATACGCTCAACAACACCGCGGTCGCCACGCCACGGCTACTCGCGGCCATCATCGAGAACTTCCAGACCAAGGACCGCGGCGTCCGCATCCCCGAGGTCCTGCGCCCCCACCTCGGAAACCGCGAAGCGCTGTAGCCCCGTCATAGCGAGTCACGCCCAGACGAGGACGGTGCTGCTGACACCGATGATGGGGGAGGGGTGGTCAGAACCGGTGACATCGATCGTGTAAGCGCCCGGCCTGAGCTTGTCGATGGTGGCGGCGGCGGTGCCACGGCTGGCTTTTATCAGGCGAGCGTCGACGAGCCGGCCGCCTTCATCGGTGACGACGACGCGCAGCGTATGCCGCTGGTCCTCGGGGAGCGTCACCCGTACGGGCAGCGGCTTGCCCGCCATGACCAGCTCCGGCACGGCGACGCTGAGCGGGACGCTGCCGGCGTCGCGGACGGTCACCGGCCTGGCAGTGAGGATGCCCTCGAGCTCGGCGAGCGCCGCGCGGTTGCGGTGCAGGTTGCCGTGCTTGTCAGGGATGCGGCGCAGCATGTTGCTGTCCATCGGGACGTCGGCGCGGCAGGCGCCGACGAGCGGCACGGTGGAGTCGCCGCCGAGGTCGTCGCCGCAGTAGGAGTCGATGCTCACGACGTGATCGTCGGCCAGCCGCGCGGTGGTCGCGGTGGGCTGGCCGGTGCCGACGATGGCATGGGTGGCGGCGAGCCCTTCAGGGCGGCGGGCCTCGGCGGCGCGCAGCTCGGCGTGGAAGCGCATGGCATCCGCGATCTTGTGTGCCGACAGCTCGGGGATCACGATCTCCGTGGTCCTGGCCAGGTCGGTGCCCTTCTCGATGTACGCGTACTCGGGCAGCAGCTGGTACAGCGAGGGCAGGCTCCGCGCGAACCTGGTGAGGTCCGCCCCCAGCGGGCCCAGCCCCTTGGGCACGCCGTTGACGAGCTGTCCGAGCGTCCGCGCCGCGCCACGGTACGGCGTGCCAAACGTGATCAGCCTGCGGGTGATCCCGGCGCCGCCGCACTGCTCGATGTACCAGCGGGCGACGAGGCCGCCCATCGAGTGGCAGACGAAGACGAGCCGCGCATCCGCGTATATGCCGCCCTGGGCGCGCCATCGTTCGAGCGCGGGCTCGACGACGGGGCCGAGTGACCGGCCGGTGAAGCGGCAGGACAGCCGCCAGTCGTAGCCGACGGGCAGCAGGTTGCCCGGCGAATCGTCCGGGTCGTCGGTGCCTTCGCGGTACCCGAGCGCGCGGAGCCTGGCAAGCAGCCGGTCATAGCCCTTGACCGGAGTCCAGATGCCGGGCAGCAGGTGCAGGTCGGGCATCAGCCCGGCCGGCCGGACGCCGTCGGCCGGGTGGCCGTCGCCGATGTCCTCGGGCAGTTCGAGTTCCCCGATCGACCGGCCAAACGTAGCGATCACGCGCAGCGCCGATCCGGCCGACGGCGCCCACACCAGGTGGTCACGGCGGCGTAGGGTGCTGCCCATGATCCCGGGCAGGACAACGAGAAGGTCATTGCGGGTCATCAGGCGCCTCGGGGAGCATGGCGGCCGGCTCGGCGGCCGGGGCGTTAAGGGCGACGATCAATGGCAGCACGGCCGGATGGCGCTGTGCAATCCCCGCGAGCACGCTGATCCACTCGCCCGACCTTCCCGGGTCAGCCTTCCTCGCCCGGCCGAGCGTGTGACCTGCCCTTTCGCGATCCCCGCCGACGGCCGAGGCGACCGCGAGGAAGAACATCGCCGTGGCCGCCCCGGCCTGTGCACGCGCCGCTGCGCAGGCGACAACCGCGGCAGGCCGCCGCGCGGCAGGATCGTCCCCATCAGTCGGCCCACAAAGAAGCCCAGGTTTCCGAACGGGAGCGCGGACCACGTCCAGCGCCGCCTCGTCCTCGCCCATCGGGGCAAGCGTAAGAACCGCACCCGCTCGCCACGCCCCAGCACCGATAAATCGCCCCGTCGGCATAAACACACCCCTAATGCCTGCACGACCGGCCTCCCTCAGGCCACGCGCGCGACCGCCCCAGGGTCGCATGCGTCGCAGCAGCTAGCTCGTTCGCCGCGCCTGCCGGCTTGAGACGTCCGCCCGCACGTTTCCTCCCGGGCGACCGCACGTGGTCGCGACGTGTGCGGACCCCGGAACACGATATGTCATAAATCCAGATGAAGCGCCCACGCTATGGGAGATCTTTTTCTGCCTGGCCAGACCTGAGACGTGAAGGCTGTTAAGGGACGGACGATCCCGGTGATCAGGGTCGCTCAGTCGGTCTTCAGCACAGCGGCAAGGCCCGCGGGCTGAGTCTCGCCTGGGCTGCCGGGGTCAGCGGCGCGTGCTCGCGGCGTCCTGCGAAGACGGAAGGCCGCGACAGCGCCAAGAACCGAAAGTCCCGCCGAAACCGCGAGGGCCGGGCGATAGCCGTGTGTGACCGCGGCCCGGCTAGCAAGGCTACCCCTGGAATTGAAGACAGCCGTCACAATCGCGACGCCGGTCACGGCGCCGAATTGCTGCAGCGTGTTCAGGATGCCCGCTGCCTTGCCGAGCGATGCCGGGGAGACCGCGTTCAGGCCCGCGGTAGCTATGCAGGGCAGGGCCATCGAGATCCCCGTCCCCGCGATGATGAAGGGAAGCACATAGCTCCCGTAACCCGAGGCAGTGCCTGCCAGCGACACGATCCACGCGAAGCCGAGGCCCTGCATCAGCAACCCGGGAACAACAAGACGGCGCGCGCCGACCTTGTCAAAGAGAGCGCCGGCGACGGGCGCGATGAACAGGGGTGCCGCGGTCCACGGCAAGAAGCGAAGGCCGGTTCCAAGCGGTGAGTCCCCGCGTGCGAACTGGAGGAACTCACTGGTGAGAAAAGCGGCCGAGAATATCGCCGCGCTCGTCAGGAACTGGGTGGTCACGGCGGCCGAGAAACTGGGTACGCGAAACAGCCCGAGCGGGATCATCGGCTCGGGAACCCGGGTCTCCCACGCGAGGAAGGCGGCAGTCAAGACAGCGCCGAGGATCAGTGCGGTCAGGGTCTGGGCACTTCCCCAGCCCGCCTGGGCCGCCTGCACCAGCGCCCAGATGAGGGCGCCTACGCCACCCGTGACGAGGATGAGCGCCGGGATGTCGAGCCTGGTCCTTTGCCCCCGGCTCTCAGCCAGGCGCAGCCGGGACCCGGTAATCGCGACGATGCCGACGGGCACGTTCACCCAGAAGATCCAGTGCCAGCTCAGCCCCTGGGTGACCGCGCCCCCGATCAGCGGACCGCTGGCGACCGCGAGCCCGGCGACCCCGCCCCAGATCCCCACCACGGCACCCCGCCGCTCCGCGGGGAAGGCCGAGGTCAGCAACGTGAGACCGAGGGGCATGATGATCGCGGCACCGATGCCCTGAACGGCACGGCACGCGACGAGCATTCCTATGCCGGGTGCCAGGGCGCAGGCGGCCGACGCCGCGGTGAAGATCGCGAGACCGAGCACGTACATACGCCGTCGTCCGAGCCGGTCCCCCAGCGCGGCGGCGGTGATGATTCCCGCCCCGAAGGCCATGTTGTAGGCGTTGACCGTCCACTGGAGCGTCCCGATGTTCCCGCCTAGATCACGATGTATAGACGGCAGCGCGGTGACCACCACCAGCGTGTCGAGCGCCACCATGAAGTACGCCACCGATGTCAGCGACACGGTGAGCAGCCGCCCCGGAGAACGAGGGCCCGGCCTCCCGGCCGCCCGCGTGGCGTCTCGGTCTAGATCGGTCATATCGCGCTCCTCCTGTCCGTCCGGCCCGGTGCCGGCTTTACGGGTCGATGGTGCAGACACCGGTCGGCCGGCAGACTGGGCGGCGGCGAGCGCCCAGTTTGCTGTGCGGGCGGTGTCATTACTGGTGAGGGCGGCAGGAAACATCACAAGAGCGATGGGAGGCTGGTGCGGTGACCACGGAGCTGATCGACCGGGCCCGAGCCGGGGACGAGGAGGCGTTCCGCGAGCTCGTCGACCCCTACCGGCGCGAGCTGCAGGTGCACTGCTACCGGATCGTCGGCTCGGCGCAGGATGCCGAGGACGCGCTGCAGGAGACCCTGCTGGCGGCCTGGCGGGGCCTCGGCGGCTTCGAGAGACGTTCCTCGGTCCGGACGTGGCTGTACCGGGTCGCGACGAGCCGCTGCCTGAACGCGCTGCGATCCGCCAGGCGGCACCCGCAGATGACCTGGCCCCTACCCGAGGTCAACCCGCCGGAGCCCACCCGGCTGGGTGAAGTGGTCTGGCTCGAACCTTACCCGGACGTCCTCCTCGAGGGGCTCGCCGACAGGGCGCCCGGCCCCGAGGCACGGTACGAGGCCAGGGAAGCCATCTCGCTGGCCTTCGTGACGGCCCTGCAGCTGCTGCCACCCCGCCAGCGCGCTGTCCTCATCCTGCGCGACGTCCTCGGGTTCCACGCCAGCGAGGCGGCAGACATCCTCGACACGAGCGAGGCGTCGGTGACCAGCGCGCTCAAGCGCGCCCGTGCCACGCTGCAGCGCCAGCCCCCGCCCTCGCGGGAGACGGAACCACCCCCCGCGCCGGATTCCGCCGCCGAGCGGGAACTCGTCGAGCGGCTCACCCGGGCCTTCGAGACAGGCGACCTGGACGGCTTCGTCGCCCTGCTCACCGACGACGTCTGGCTGACCATGCCGCCGGTTCCGCTGGAGTACCAGGGCCGTGAGCTCGCGGCCCGGTTCCTCGCGGTGACGGCCTTCCGGCAGGGCCGCACCTACCGGCTGGTCGCGACCCGGGCCAACGGCCAGCCGGCGTTCGGCACTTATATCCGGGACCCGCACGCCCGGATCCTGCACGCGAACGGGCTGCTTGTGCTCACCCTCGCGGGCAGCCGGATCTGCGTCATCACGCGCTTCGACAACAGCGTCCTGCCCCGCTTCGGGCTTCCCCGGACCTTGCCGGTGTTAGAACGCGTGAACTCCGCCCGGCGCTAGGGGCCGGTCGTCGTCTGGGCGCCGATCCGCGCCGCTGAAGATCTGCGGGACACACCCTAGGTGCGGCTCTCGCCCGTTCCCTGACCGCCGCTTCCCTGGGCGCCGGGCGGCGGGGCGAGGCCGTGTCGGTAGGCGTAGCTGACCGCCTGGGCGCGGTCGCGGACGCCGAGCTTGCTCAGCAGGTGGTTGACGTGGCTCTTCACGGTCGCCTCGCTGACGACAAGCCGGTCGGCGATCTCGGCGTTCGACAGCCCGTCGGCGATCAGCGAGAGGACCTCGGCCTCACGGGGGGTCAGGCCGCCGGGCGGCCGGGGTGCCGGCGCCTGGTGACCCGGGGGTCCGCGGCGGTCGGCGGCGATCGCGTCCACAAGGTGGTGCTGTACGGCTGGGTCGATCACCGCCTGGCCGCCGATGACCTGCTGGAGCGCCTGCTGTATCTCCGCCGCGCTCGCGTCCTTGGTCAGGTAGCCACGCGCACCGGCGCGGAGGGCGTCGATGACCGAACGGTCGTCCGCATAGGTGGTCAGCACGATCACCTTGATCTCCGGCGCACGTTCGCGCAGCCGGCGGGTGGCGTCGACGCCATCGCAGCGTGGCATCCGCAAGTCCATCAGGACGACGTCCGGGCACAGCCTGCCCGCCAGCGTCAGTGCCTCTTCGCCGTCGGAGGCGATCCCGATGACCTCTACCCCCGGCAGCAGGCCGAGCAGCATGGCAAGCCCCTCGCGAACGACCCGCTGATCGTCGGCGAGGCAGTTCCACCAGGAAGCCACCGGCGGTCGCCGCCGCGGTCAGCGTCCCGCCAAGCAGCTCCGCGCGTTCCCGCATGCCGGTCAGCCCGTAGCCGTCGCCGCTGCAGCGCGGCGTGACACGGCCGTTCACGCTGAAATCCTCGATGGTCAGGCGGGTACCGCGGCGCTCGTAGCCAAGGTGCACCTCGACCCGCCCGGGATCGGCGTGCTTGCGGATGTTCGTCAGCGCCTCCTGAGCGACCCGGTACAAGGCGAGCCGGGCCTCCGAGCCCAGCTCACGCGGGTCACCCGACACCCCGAACTGGCAGCGGACGCCGCTGTCGCGCTCGAACCCGGCCGCGAGTGCCGCCAGCCGGTGCGGCCCGGGAAGCTCGTCGTCACGGAGCATGCCGATCGCCCTGCGTGCCTCCTCCAGGCCGGTCTTGGCCAGGTGATGCGCGCGCTCGACCGTCTCGCCGAGCCGGGGATCCGAGGGATCCTGAGCGGCAAGGAGCCGCGCGCCCTCCAGTTGCAGGGCGAGCCCGGACAAGGAATGCGCCAGGATGTCATGCATCTCGCGTGCCAGCCGCTGCCGCTCCGCCAGCGCCGCCGCCCGCAGCTCCGCGTCCCTGGTCCGCTCCAGCTCGATCAGCAGCCGTTCCGCCTGCTCGTTCCCCTCCCGCAGGCGGCGGGTGCCCATCGCCATGCTGCAGAAACCGACCACGGCGAGCACGTTCACGATGATCGACGACAGCTGGGCGTGGTCGTCGGCCACGCGGGCCACCACGAGGAAGACGACGGCGGTGCCGAGCAGGATGGCCGCCATACGTCGTGGCAGCCGCGACACCGCGGTGCCGAGGACTGCGAGGACGGCGAGCAGCCCGAGCCCGTCCGGCTGCAGCCACACCAGCGCTGCCGAGCTGACGAGCAGCACGACGAAGGCGCATGCTTGCACGCTGCCGACCGCCCGGCGGCCGGCCAGCGTGCCCAGGACACCGAGCCCGCCGGCCACCAGCCCGCCCAGGGCGACCGAGACGCCGAGCGAGCTGCCGTGCCATCCCGGACCCGGATGCGCACGGAAGACGTTGACGAGCACGAGGGCGACGACCACGAGAGCCACCGGCCGCCGTGCCCGCTGGGCCGTGTCCCAGCGGGCACGGCCACGCCGCAACGCGGCGAGGGTCGGCGTCGTCGGCACCTCAGCGCTCACGCAAGCAAGCGTACGGCGCGACTGCCTGCCGGTCGTCAGCCCCGCGGTGGGCCCGCGCGGACCCGCCGCCTCCACTCCAGGGCCGGCACCATCCACCCAGCGATGGACCCCCGCCCCGCCCATGAGATCAACCCGCACGCCGAAGACGCCGCCCCCTCCTCCCGCCACCCTGTAACCACGTACCCAGACACAGGCTCGTGGCCGCCACCCCAACCCGTAACAATCCCCGCCAGCCAGCCCACCTGGGCCGCCACTCAAGGTGATCGAACCCCGGTTCCACCACCACCCAAGGTGAGCGAACCCCGGTTCCACCACCACCCAAGGTGAGCGAACCCCGTCCGCGATCCCCGGGTCCATCCCCGCCAGCCAGCCCACCTGGGCCGCCACTCAAGGTGAGCGAACCCCGGTTCCACCACCACCCAAGGTGAGCGAACCCCGGTTCGATGCCCTTCGGGGTTCGCGATCCGCGGATCGAAATGTCTGTAGAAGAGAAGAGGGAGGCTTTACGTGTTTCTCATTGCTCGCCGGTTTCCCCTTGCCGGGGTCATCCTCGGCGTGGTACTCATCGTCGCAGGGGTGGTTACCAGCAGGCGCGCGCTTGATGTGACCGGCGCCCTCGCGCTGCTCCTCGGCGGCTACCGCACCCTGGCTACCCGGCGGGGGCGCGGTGCAGGCGACGGCAGCCGGGGCGCCCGTTGACCGCGATCGCCGTCGAGCACCTGGTCAAGCGCTACGGCGGCTTCACGGCGGTCGAGGATGTCAGCTTCGACGTCCCGCCGGGTGAGCTCGTCGCGCTGCTCGGCCCGAACGGAGCGGGCAAGACGACGATCATCGAGATCCTGGAGGGATTCCTGGCGCCGAGCGGCGGCCTCGTGCGGGTGCTCGGCGAGGATCCGAGGCGGGGAAGCCGGGCCTGGCGGGCGCGGGTCGGGCTCGTGCTGCAGACGACAAGCCTTGACCTGCAGCTCACCGTCACCGAGGCGCTCCGTCTGTTCGCCGGGTTGTTCACGCGGCCGCGGCCCGTCGGCGAGATGCTCGAGGTGATCGACCTCACCGCCGACGCGGGCACCAGGATCGGGGCGCTGTCCGGCGGCCAGCGCCGCCGGGTGGATCTAGGCCTGGCCATCATCGGCCGCCCGGAAATGCTGTTCCTCGACGAGCCGACCACAGGACTTGACCCAGAAGCCCGCCGACGGCTGTGGGCCGTCGTCGACAACCTCACGGCGATCGGCGGCACGGTGCTGCTGACTACCCACTACATAGAAGAGGCCCAGCGGCTCGCGGACCGTGTGATCGTGCTCTCCGGCGGGCGGGTTATCGCCGACGCGACACCGGACGAGCTGCGCGTACGGGGAGCGGCCCCGGTAATCCGCTACCGCCTGCCTGGCGGTGTATCGGCTGACGACCTGCCGCCGGACCTGGCCGGCCACCTTGACCCTGAGCGGGGGGTGTTGTCGGTGCCGTCTGCCGATGTCACGGGCGACCTGGAAACCCTGGTCCGCTGGGCGCGCCGTCACCGGGTTGACCTGACTGGCCTGGAGGTCGGGCCCCCCAGCCTCGAAGATGCCTACCTCGCGCTCACCAGCGACTCCGACACCACAGTACTAGCCCCGGGGGGCGACCCCCGGTCATCCCCGCAAGGGGAGGTGCCCGTCCGATGACTGATGTTGCCATCCCTTCCGCCGTGTACCGGCTTCCCGGCCTCGGGCCGTTGTTCGCCGGGCAGGTCCGCTACCAGTTGCTCCTGATGGCGCGCACCCCGCGCGCACTCTTCGCCGGGCTGCTCCTCCCGCTGCTGCTCCTGGTGGTCCGCAGCAGCGCGCTCAAGAACAACCCCCAGACTGAGGCCGGCCTCGTCGCCGGCATCACCGTGCTCGGGGTCATCAGCACCGCCTACATGACCCATGCCTCCGGCCTGGTAACGGCCAGGGAGGCCGGGGTGCTCAGGCGGTGGCGGGCCACCCCGCTGCCTGACTGGTGCTTCTTCGCCGGGCGGATCGTGGCGACCCTGCTGGCCGCCATCACAAGCGGCGCCGTCGCTGCCGGAGCAGCCGTCGCGCTGTACGGCGTCAGGCTGCATGCGGGCGCTGCACTGAGCCTGCTTGTGGCCGTGATGCTGGGTGCGCTCGTCTGGGCCGCCATCGGTACCGCGGCCACGGCCGTTATCCCCACGACGGACAGCGCCTATCCGCTGCTGGCTGTCACCTACTTTCCGGTGGTCTTGCTCTCCGGAGTATTCGGCTCGACGGGCGGCCAGCCGCACTGGCTTGCCACCCTCATGAGCTACCTGCCAGCCCAGCCGATAGTGGACGCCGGCACCCGTGCCCTGCAGCACACCGGCGGCGGACTGGCGCTGATCCCTGGCCGTGACCTCGCAGTGCTCGCCGTCTGGGCCGCGGCCAGCCTCCTCGTGTCCAGGTGCTTCTTCCGCTGGGACCCAACCCGCCCTGGCCACGCCCGCTGACGCCCAAGCCGGTTGCGCCGACCACACCTGAAGGTGCCGTTCAGGTGTGGTTAGTTGGCTGAGTAGATGGAGGGTTATTCGAAAGCCTTCATGCTGTGATCTTGCCGGGCCACGCGCCCCGGCCCGGCCCGGGCGCCGCATCGCCGCAACTACAGCAGTGGTCCATCGACACACACCAGACTGTGTGAATGGACCACTGCTGTAGTTCGCTGCTGGCCGTGGCAATGATCGCGAGGCTGCTGATCTTCATCAGAAACTACTTCTGAATAATCGTCATTAGATCAAATGGTGAAATATACGTATATCGGTGAGGGAAAATGATCTCCACTCCGATGGTCGAACGGTGGCCTGGAGATCAAGATCACCCCACTCCATGGCAAAAATCTCCGCTTCTGCGGGTCGCCCCCTCCATTACTGCCGGGTAGGCCGCAATTTTGAAACAGCCCGATATAGAGATTTATTCAGAACGGCTTCGCCGGTTATGGCTCCCTTGCGGGGGGTCCCGGGGTCGTCTCCCGGGGTTGTGCCTTGCGGGGGTCCGGGGGGTCGTCTCCCGGGGTTGTGCCTTGCGGGGGTCCCGGGGGTCGTCTCCGGGGCTAGCACAGCCCCGTGCCTGCGCCAGTGCGACCGGCAGCGCTGGTTCTGAATAACGCCCATGGCATGGGAAGGTTCTGCGGGTCTCGAGTTCTTACCGGGAGGGCGAGCCGTCTTCACGCCGGCAGGACCAGGGCCGCGGCGGTGACCGCGGCGGCCGCGGCGAGCACGCGGAGCCAGCCGGACGCCGCGCCCGCGCTCGCCGCCGGGAGCATCGCAGCCCCCGCGGCGATGGCCAGCAGGCCGGCGCCCGCCGCGAGCACGGGAACCTGCGGGCGGAGCACCTGCGGCGGGGCGCCGGACTCGGCCAGGTGCGCGGCGAGCAGGTAGGCCACGAGGATGGCACCGAGCAGCCCGGTGTGCCACGGCCTGGCGGGGTGCACGACCTCGAGCGAGACGACGGCGAGCACTGCCGCCTCTTCCCAGGGCAGCTGCCGCAGCGCCCGCTCGGACCAGCCAAGGAGGCGCACCCCGAGGCTCCCGTAGAGCTCGGCTGCTGCCTGCGCCGACTCGGCCATGACGAGCCGCAGCGTGCCGAGCGTGAGGCACGCGATCACCGCGGCAAGCGCGATCCCCCCGGCCGCGCCCGTCCCTGTCACCGGAATCGCCGACCACGCCGCGGCGATCGCACCGAGCAGGCCGGCCGCCGCCACCCGCCTGGCCCTGGCATGTGCGCTCCACCACGGCGCCCGCCACCACGGAGCGACAGCGGGTGTCATCGGCGGGTCACCAGGGTCCGCCGCGCGTACGGGGCAAGTGGCAGGTCCAGGGTCTGCTCGCCGTCCCAGGGCACCACGGGGATTCCAAGCTCGCGAAGCGAGAACCTGATCGCCTGCTGCTCCATCCGCCAGATACGCTCCGTCGCCTGGCCGATCCTGTCCCTGGCGCTCGCGCCTGGCCTGGCGCTCGCGCCTGGCCTGCCCCGGGCACGCCCCGGGTCGGCGTTGAGCACGTCCACGACGAGCACGGGGAAACCCCGGCCGCGTATGTCACGCAGAGTCTCGACGAACCTGTGGTCGACGAGCGGGCTGAACGCGAGGACCAGCGAGCCGGGCGGCAGCGCGGCCCGGGGCAGCCGGTCAAGGGTGGCGCCCCGCGACCGGCCCGCCATACCCGCCATACCCGCCATACCCGTCTCGCCCGCCGAGCCTGCCAGGATCGAGTCGACGATCCGGTAGAAGTGACGCTCGCCGAGCCCAGGCGTGAGCCAGCTGACCTGCCACTCGAAACTGATGAAGCCCACCCGGTCGCGCACCTTCAGATACGCCCTGGCCGCGGCGACCGCGCCGCGCAGCGCGAGATCGTGCGCGGATGTACCGGGCTCTCCGACATCCGTGGTCGCGTCCACCAGGAGCACCACGTCCTGCGACCGCTCCGCCGCGAAGGTGTTCAGCTGCAGCCGCCCCCGCCGGGTGGTGGCCGCCCAGTTGATCCGCCGCTGCCGGTCACCGGGGACGTACTCCCGGACCCCCGCGAACTCGATGCCGTCGCCCGGCACCCGGGCACTGTGCTCGCCGAGCCGGTTCGGCAGCCTGCTGAGAACGACTCTGGTGCGTTGCCGCGGCGCGTGAGGATAGCAGTCGATGCGCGGCAGCGAGATCGTCACGCGACCCTCGGCCAGCCGCCACCGGTCCCGGAGAATGATCTCCAGGGTGCCCACCCGGCGCCTGCCCCAGCGCGTCACGGTGAACGGCATGCGTGTCTGGCTGCCGGTCGCACGGCCCGGGCCGCGTGAAACCACGGCGGCGGGAGTGCCAGTCGTGTCGGCGGGAGTGTCAGTTGTGCTGGATACGAGGAGGATCGCGTGGCCAGGATGCAGCACAAGCTCCACGCTGTGCTCACCGTGTCCCGCGACCGTCACCTCGACGGCGGTCTGTTCCCCCTCGAAGATCCTGGCGGCGGCCGGGCGCGCCGTGACGCTGACGCGTTCGGGCCGGCCGGGTCGCCATCCGGCGAGCAGCAGCAAGGCCGGCGCCGCCACGCCCGCAAACTCGGCTCGCCGTGTCGTGATCGCGATCACCAGTCCGGCCAGGCCAAGGGTGAGCAGGCGCCGGGCATGCCGGGACAGTCCCCAGCGGAGCGTCACCCCGGGGTCAGTCGCGCGCTGCGGGGGTGCCACCGCTGCGGAGCCCGTTCGGTATCCCATGTTTGAAGGATCAGCTCCGGGTGACGGCCGGGCTGACCGGGCTCGGCGGCGCGGCCGGATCCGTGCGCGGCGTCGGCACGGCCGACAGCAGGCCGCCGACGACGTCATCGGCCTTGACCTGGCGGACCCACAGTTCAGGGCGGAGCGTGACCCGGTGCGCCAGGGCCGCCACGGCGATCTGCTTGATGTCGTCGGGGACGACGTAGTCGCGCCTGTGCAGCAGGGCCTGGCCGCGGGCGAGCTGCACGAGCGCGAGGCCGCCGCGCGGGCTCGCGCCGACCTGGATCTGCTGGTGGTTCCTTGTCGCACGGATGATCGACACCGCGTACTCGAGCAGATCGGGGGAGACCTCGATCTGCTCGAGCGAATCGCGCATGGCACACAGCTCCCCGGCGTCCGTGACTTGGCTGAGCTGGGCATTCTCGGCCCGGCGGTCCAGCCGCCGCTGGAGCATCGCCACCTCGTCCTCCGGCCGCAGGTACCCGAGCCTCAGCCGCATCAGGAACCGGTCGAGCTGGGCTTCGGGCAGCTCGTACGTGCCCTCGTACTCGATCGGGTTGTCGGTGGCGAGCACCACGAAGGGCTGCGGCAGCCGCCGCGTCTGGCCGTCCACGCTCACCTGGCCCTCGCCCATGGCCTCGAGCAGCGCCGCCTGCGTCTTCGGCGGCGTCCTGTTGATCTCGTCGGCGAGCAGCAGCTGGGTGAAGACCGGCCCGGGGCGGAAGACCATCTCCCCGGTGCGCTGGTCGTACAGCGGGGCGCCGACCACGTCGGAGGGCAGCAGGTCGGGGGTGAACTGGATGCGCGCGAAGTCCAGCCCGAGCACCCTGGCGAACGACCGGGCGATGAGGGTCTTGCCGAGACCCGGCAGGTCCTCGAGCAGGATGTGGCCCCCGGCAAGGATGCCGATCAGCACGAGTTCGAGCGAGCGGCGGCGCCCGACGACCGCCCGCTCGAGCTCGTCGAGAATGCGGCCGCACCGCTCAGCGGTCTGTCCTGGCGCGGGCGTCGAGTCGGTCAAAGCTTCTCCAGTCGGTCGATGAGGCGTGCCAGCGTCCGCGGCGGGATGCCGGGCTGTCGGTCCGTCCCGCCGTCTGCCGCGCCGTACGCGCGGGCCTGCGCGCGGGCCGCCTCGCGGGCCGGGTCGATCCAGTACCAGAGGTCGGCGTCGCGCCCGTTATCGTTACCGCACAACAGCCGCCGGGCCCCGTCAGGGTCGAGATAGAGGCTGACGCCGTGCCGTTCGGCGAGGCGCGCGGCGAGCAGGTGCTCGAGCGTCTTGCGCAGCCCGGCGTCGTACGAGGTCATGGACGAGATCCCGGCAGTCAGCCCGGCCCGCCTGCGCAGGTAGCCGGTGAGCGACCACAGCGTCCCCGCGCCCCGGCTGACGGCATCCACGGCGACGGTCGCCGGCGCCGGATCCGGCAGCGCCAGGCTGCGGATCACCACCAGGGTGAGCGCCGCCGCCGCGAGTGCCACCACGGCGGCGCCGGCCGTGCCAGCCAGCGCGTAGCCAGCAGAGCCGAACGCGATCACGAGGATCGCCGCGATGATCAGCTCGGGCTCCGCGCCGCGCCAGCCAGCCCCGGTCGGCTCCGCGACCGTCGTCGCCGTCGGCTCCGCGCGCGGACTACCTGGCGCGCGCGGATTGGTCCAGGGACCGCCCGGCGGCGGTCCCGCCTGGCCGGTCATGGGCTGGCCCCCGTGACGCCCCCGCCATCCCGGGCGGCCACCGGCCTGCCGAGGTCAGCGGCAAGCCCGGCCAGGGCACCGGCCGCGGCGTCCCGTTGCGCGGTGCCGAGCGGATGGCTGGAGAACCTGGCCTCATAGAACAAGGCGGTCAGGGTGGCCGCGGCGCGGCCACGGATCAGCCCCGCGGCGGCAGCCCTCGCCAGCAGCTCGCCGGGCGTGTCCGCCGCCGCCCTGGCCGCGCCCTCCCGCGCCAGGCTTTCCTCCATCGCCAGGTAGCACGCGATGATGGCGGTCCGGGCATCGTCGAGTTCGCGCAGTGCGATCCGGCCCGACTCGACCGCGTCCCTGAGGCTGGCCTCCTCGTCGTCGTCGACTCGCGGACCGAGGACGGCCGCCAGCTGGCCGCGCCGCCGTGAGGTCACTCTCGCGGTGATCGCGGCGGCGGCGAGGAGCACGAGGGCGAGCAGCGCGTAGATGAGCGTCGGCCAGGGGAAATGCCCCGGCGGCCCGCTGCGGGGGGTGGGGGACGGGGTCGGCAGCTTGCCGGGCGACAGCGAGGGCCGCGGGGCGGGCCGCACGGCATGCGGCAGCGGGTGACTCCGGACCGGCGAGTCGAACAGCAGCGTGACGGGGATGGCGATGAGCCCCGCGACGAGGACGGACCTGAGCACGCCGCGCAGCCGCGCGGCGACGAAAGCGCCCTGCGCCGCTCGCCGTCCGCGGATCACCGTGGCGACGAGGAGCGCGGCGAGCACCCCCTCCAGGATCCCCCCGATGGCGACGCCGTCACCGTGGTAGGGGCCGTTCAGCCTGGGTGCGGAGGTCACGCCGCGCAGGCCCGCCAGGACCAGGCCGGTCAGCAGGGCGACGAGAACGACCCGGGATGCCGTGTACTGGCGGGCGTCCTCCGGCCGGCCGCCGGTCATGAATCCCGCCCCTCAGGGGCACTGATCCCTGCCTGGCCCGCAGGGCTCGTCGCTAGCGCCCACCTAGACATCCTGGGTAAGACGATACCTAGCGCGCCCGCCCGGATCGACGTAAGAGGCCGGGGACGGGCGAGGCGGCGGTCGTGCGATCCGGGCACGAAGGGCTGACCGGGCACCAGGCAGCGAGCGCCGCTGGTCGCACGTTGGGGACGGTGTCACCGCTGCGGAGCCCGTTCGGTATAAATTTTGCCGGCGTTTCACGCGGGGGAGGTCTACTTGCGGGCCTTGGCGGCGGCCTTCAGCTGTTTCTTGTGCTCGCGGTATCTGGCGAGCGAGCCTTCGTCCACGATGTCGGCGACGGAGCGGTGCGTGCCTTCGTCGCCGAACTGTCCCGCCGCCTCCCGCCAGCCCTCCGGCCGCACGCCAAACTGTTTCGCGAGCAGCGCCACCATGATCTGCGCCTTCTGCGAGCCGAATCCGGGCAGCTCGGAGATCCGCTTCCGCAGTTCCGCGCCCGTCGCGGCGTCGGCCCAGACCCGCTCGGCGTCTCCGTCGTAGCGTTCCACGATCAGCCGTGCCAGGTCCTGCACCCGGGCCGCCATGGCGCGCGGGTACCTGTGCAGGGCAGGCTGCTGGCTGAAGACAGCGGCGAGCGCCTCCGGGTCGTATTCGGCCAGTTCCCGCGTGCCCGGCTCGTGCCCGAGCCGCTGCACGAGGTCGCGTGGCCCGGTGAACGCCTTCTCGATGGGCACCTGCTGGTCGAGCACCATGGCGATCAGCAAGGCCAGCGGGCTGCGGATGATCAGCTCGTTGGCGTCGTCATCGATCGGCAGCGAGAGTGTCATGGCGTCCTCCTCGTCACGCCGACCATCATGGCCCATCCGCCGCCGGAACGGCAGGGGCCAGCGCCGCAATCGAGCATTCCGTCCGGCGCAATCCCAAAGATCCGCGAGATCCGCCGTTCCACCCTGCCGGAGGCGGCACGCGAGGTCAGTCGAGGAGGCCGGGATGGAGCAGGGCGAGCTGGCGGGGGTAGGCGGCGATCAGGCGCAGCTCGTCGTCGGTCAGCGGCTTTCCCGTGGCGGAGCCGCAGAGCTGGACGAGCTTGAACGCGAGGTCCTCGTCCTCGCCGGTCACCTCGACTCCGATGCCGTCCATGACGTGCCGGAACCCGGCCTTGCCGCCGTACTCGCCGGTCAGCACGACCCGTCCCTCCCGCGCGTGCCAGTCATGCGGGAAGGGGCCGAGGGTGTCGTCGTCGTACAACTCGTAGTTGTGCCGGTCCTTGAGCGCCCCGTCCGCGTGGATGCCGGACTCGTGGGCGAACGCGTTGCGCCCGGTCCCCGGCTGGCCCTGCGGAAGCGCCTGGCCGAAGGCGTAGCTCGCCCACAGCGCGAACCGCCGTGCCCACGACAAGTCGACGGGATCGCCGATCTCGGTGCGGCCCGAGACGCCGAAGCCGTGCCTGAAGGCGAGCACGCAGGACAGCAGGTCGGCGTTGCCCGCCCGCTCGCCGATGCCGTTGACGCAGGTGTTGACCCAGGCGTCCTGCCCTGCGTCGAGGTCACCGAGCGCACCGGAGACGGAGTTTGCCACCGCCATGCCGAGATCGTTGTGGCAGTGCGTCTCGACCGGGATCCTGATGGCGCTCGCGAGCTTCGCGAAGCGCTCGCGGATCCGCTCGGGGGTATCGCCGCCGATCGTGTCGCAGTACCGCACCCGGTCGGCCCCGGCGTCCCTCGCGGCGAGGGCGAACTCGAGCAGGAAGCCGTCATCGGTACGCGAGCCGTCCTCGGCGTTGACGCCGATGGTCTGTGCGCCGCCCGCCTTCGCCGCGGCCACGGCCGCGGTCATCTCGGAAATGATCGCCTCGCGGTCGAGCCTGCCGCGGAACTTGTGCTCGATCATCTGGTCGGACGTGGAGATCGACAGGTTGTAGTGACGCAACCCGAGCGGGACGGCGCGCTCCACGTCCGCGGCGACGGCGCGGCACCACCCGGACAGCCGCAGCGGGCCAAACGCGCCCGCCGCCGCCAGTGCCACGTTGGCCCGGACGTACGGGACCTCGTGGAAAAGGAACGGGAAGCCGATCTCGGACTGCGCGACGCCCAGCCTGGCCAGGTAGAAGTTGATCATCGTCTTGCCGAACTTTGACAATCCGGTGCGCGCGGTCTGCACGCCATCGCGGTTGGTCACGTCGAGAAAGTGAATGGTAGGCACGAACCATGTTGACACACTGTCTCGACATACATCAATATTGACTAAAATCAATATACCGAACGGAAGCGCGGTGGCACTCGCCCTGCGGATGGCGGTCAGCCTGGGAGCGATGCCTCCGGGATCGTGGCGGTCGCGCGGGCCGGGCTCCGGCAACGACGTGAATCCGGGGATTCACCGCCGCGGGTGGGCATTTCACTCCGCCGGAGGCGGGTGGCACACGGCCAGGACGGTATCGGTACCAGGCGTCGGGAGAGTGAAGCGAATTGGCTGACTGGATCGGCGCGGCCGCGGCGGCGCAGCGCCTGGGGGTCAAGCAGGCGACGCTGTACGCCTACGTGAGCCGCGGGGTGCTCCGGCGGCGGCGCGCGGCGGACGGCCGCAGCAGCCTGTTCGACCCCGGTGAGGTCGAGGAGCTTGCCCGGCGCGGACGGCCACGGCGGACCGCGGGTCCCGCGGAGCTCGTCATTGAGTCGGAGCTGACAGAGATTGTCGGCGACCGCCTCTGCTACCGGGGCTGGGACGTTATCGCGCTGGCCGCGGAGCGGAGCTTCGAGGAGGTCGCCGGGCTGCTGTGGAGCGGCGCCTTCTCGACGGTATCCGGATGGCGGCCCACGCCGGCGGCTGTTACGGCGGGCGCTGCCGCGCAGTCCGCGCTGCCGGCCGGCACGCTGCCCCTCGAGCGGCTGCAGGTCATCGTGCCCGCGATGGCGGCCACCAATCCGCTCCGGCTGCACTTCGATCCGCCGGCGGTAGTCTCGGCCGCCAGGAACATCATCGCGGGAATGGTGGATTGCCTGCCCGCAGCCGCCGCCCCGCCTTCCCCGGCGGCAGCCGCCGCGCGGGAGCTTCCGGCCGCCGGGCCGGCGGACACGCTGCTGGCCGGACGGCTGTGGACCCGGCTCTGCCCTGACCGCCCAGACCCGGGGCTGCTCGCCGCGTTGCGCGCGGCACTCGTCCTGCTCGCCGACCACGAGCTGGCGGCATCGACGCTCGCCGCACGGGTGGCCGCGTCGGTCCGGGCGGACCCGTACGCGGTCGTCGCCACCGGCCTGGGAGCGCTCGGCGGAGCGCTGCACGGCGGTGCCTCGCTCGGCGCTGAGACCATGCTCGCCGCGGCGCGGGAACCTGGCGAGGCGCCGCGTGTCGTGGGTGATCTGCTCAGGCGGGGGGAGCGGATTCCCGGATTCGGCCACTTCGTGTACCGAGATGGTGATCCGCGTGCCCTGCTGCTGCTCGGCCTGGTCAGGAAGGCGGCGCCAGGCTCCGCGCGGCTCGCCGTCGCCGAGGCGGTTCTCGCCGAGGTGCGCGCTCATGCCCTGCCCGAGCCGAACATTGATTTCGCGCTCGCCACGCTTGCCAGCGTCGCCGGGATGATCACCGGAGCCGGGGAGGCCATGTTCGCGGTGGCCCGTGCCGCGGGGTGGATCGCGCACGCCCTCGAGGAGTACACCCGCGGCGCGCCGCTGCGCCCCCGCGCCGTCTACACGGGACCATCGGCCCCGGCTCATGATCGTGACTGATCGCCGGCGTACCAAGCCTGTCGCACTGCTCGTGATCATGGTACAACCGGTGCCCGCGGTGGCAGTTGAACCGGGGTTCCGCACCGGCCGGGACCGGGTGAATACGCGGATCGCACCGGTTGGGCGTCGATCCGGGGTTCGCTCACCTTGGGTGGGTGGTGGAACCGGGGATTTCTGCTTGACGGGCAGTTTTCGCAGGTGAAAGACTTACCGCTAGTCAGGAAGTCAGGCAAAAGTCAGGTCTCCAAAGTTGACGGGTGAGTAACATGGCGGTCATCATCAAGGGCAAGAACCCCGGCAAGCCCCACACCGTGCGCTACTGGGTCGACGGCAGGCAGCGCGAGAAGTCGTT
>WNFD01000194.1_pt1 | contig 57303 bp, 51 predicted proteins | sample 5400491 | NCBI WGS metagenome assembly WNFD01 (sample SAMN13153343, study PRJNA577476) | soil metagenome | isolation source: 120 cm saprolite under Douglas fir tree site 2 hole 2 replicate 2 | place: USA:California | collected 2015-04-18 | reverse complement strand
GACCTTGGACCCGACTACTTCGATCGCCTGAACCCCGAGGGGCTGCGCCGGCGCTTAACCAAACGCCTTGAAGGTCTGGGCTTCAAAGTGACCTTGGAGCCTTTAGCGCAAGTCGGCTAGAAGCGATTTTCTGAGGAATAAAAATCCCAGGCTTCCCGAAATTGACGGCATGGAAAATAACCAAGTGAGGTGTCCTTGCAACTTGGGGTATAGAATGGGGACCTGAAACCTGGAGGACTAAATGCCAAAGCCATTGACAGCAGAGCAGGCGGTTTTCTTGCTACACGACTTGTATTTGGGAACGTTAAAGATGGAGAGCGGCACAACGAAGAAAATTCTCGAAGCGGTGCCCGCGGATAAGGGTGAGTATCGGCCGGACCCGGCGTCAAGAACTGCGATGGAACTGACGCGGCACATCGCCGCGGCGGACAACCGCTTTGTCGAAACGGCGATCAACGGCGTGTTCGACACCAACCCCGCGATGATTCCGGAAAACGTCAAGACACCCGTTGAAATTGCAGCTTGGTATGAAGAGCGTTACGCAAAGAATATTGAAGCGCTCACAAAAGTGAGCGGCGAGCGACTCGCAAAGATCGTGGATTTTCGCGGTATGTTCCAGTGGCCCGCAGTGAAGTTTCTGATGTTCGGCCTGAACCACACGATTCATCACCGCGGCCAGCTCTCTTCTTATCTGCGATGTATGGGCGCGAAAGTGCCCGCTATCTACGGCGAAAGCTACGACAGCGCGCTGGCGAAGAAGGCTGCTGGGTAAATAACTGCAATTTGGCGGGCATTTACTTCTGCCCGCTGTTGTCTGAATTTCTTGCCGCGGAACGACGGCAGCCTGAAGTCGCCGCTAAAACACTTACTTTACAACTCCACTCATGGGACTCGATGCCGAGGCGTAGAAGCGCTTGGGCATGCGGCCGGCGAGATAGGATTTGCGGCCGGCGATAACGGCGTCGCGCATGGCTTCGGCCATCAGGACGGCGTCTTGCGCTTCGGCGATGGCGGTGTTCATCAGAACGCCGTCGGCGCCGAGTTCCATCGCCACGGCCGCGTCGGAAGCGGTGCCGACGCCCGCGTCCACGATCATAGGAACTTCGGTGATGCGTTCGCGGAGGATGCGGAGATTCGCGGGATTCTGAATGCCAAGCCCGGAGCCGATCGGCGCGGCGAGCGGCATGACCGCCGCGGCGCCCGCGTCAATCAGTTTGCGCGCAGCGATCAAGTCGTCATTCGTGTACGGCAGAACGACGAATCCTTCTTTTACAAGGACGCGCGTGGCCGCGATGAGCTGCTCCGTGTCCGGAAATAATGTTTGCTGGTCGCCGATGACTTCGAGCTTGACCCAATTCGAAAGTCCGACTTCGCGCGCGAGCCGTGCGGTTCGAATCGCTTCATCGGCGGTGTAGCAAGCTGCGGTGTTCGGCAAGATGAAGATCTTTTCGCGGTCGATGTAGTCGAGCAAAGATTCCTTGCTGCGGTCGGTGAGGTTTACGCGGCGAACGGCGACGGTGACCATGTCCGCGCCGCTCGCGGCGTGGGCGCGGGCCATTTCTTGAAAGCTGCGGTACTTCCCGGTTCCGACGATCAGTCGGGAATTGAAAGCACGGCCCGCAATCACCAAATTGTCCGGCATGGTTGACCTCATCAGGATTTTAGACCTTCAGAGGCTGGCGGACAAATCAGGGCTAGTCCGTTAACCAGTGCAAGGCTGGCGGCTCGAGAGTCACCAGCCTGCCTCACAATGCAGACGGATTTGACAGAATGGCGGAGCCTTCAATGGGCGCGTGGCCGCAGGAGCCAACTTAGGTCCACGCCGATGCCGAAGGAATAGCTGTTGAGTCGCAGCGGAACGCTGCGGCTGAAATCGAATTCGAGATCGAGGTAACCAACCGGCTTGAAATCAACGCCGGCGTTGAAGCCGTTGTCCCGTACGAGATCCGCGCCGCCCGTGGAAACGCTGGATGAAGTGAAACTCTTGCGATCGGTCGTAGCGCCACTTGCGCTGCATTTCGCCGCAGAGCCGCATCGGAAGACGCGGCTGGTCACTGTCTGATTTCCCCACGGCGCAACATCATAAGCTGAGGCCGAGAAACTGAACTTGCCTGGGTCGAATTCGATGCCGCCGTTAAATTGAGCGTTATAGCCGAAGGTGATGAAGGGGCGATGGAAAAACTTTGTGTCCATGACGCTGTTGCCCACGCCGGCGTCGATAAACGGCGAGAAATCTCCAAAGGCGTGATCAAAATGGTTCGCCAAATTCCAAGTTGCGTGGCCGGTGCTTAGGCCTTTCTTGGTATCGGCCGTAGGAGCCGTAACGTGAATGGCGGAACTATAATTTAAAGACTTGTTCGGGTAGTTCCAACGGAGGTCGGCGAATAAAGTTCCGACGCCGATGCCGGATACCGCGCCGGGATTCTTCTGCTTGATGGAAGTCGGAGTGGTCACGAAATAAAATGGGACGCCCGCGTCAATTCCAAAATGACGGGAAAAATTGTAGCCAAGCGCCGATCCCACATCGTAGACAGAACCGTCGCCGTCGCTGTAACTTCCTTCGAACTTGGCTCCCAGCGTCCAGCCGGGAGTGAAGCCTCCGGGGTTGTCTTTTGCCGCCCCGGTGGCGGCGGGAACCGGAGACTGCGCAAAGATCGAGGGGCAAAGGCCCAGAAACGCAAGCGTTAAGGCAAATCCTGCGAGAAGAAATCTACGAACTTTCCAAAGGTTGTCGGCCGAGCGCGTGCTAGATTTCAATTGTCCCTCCCATTTGCTATTCGATTTGGCACCGGCAACACCCTCGCGATTCTGGAATCATTCCAGTGCCAACGCGTAACTGAGTCTGGGAATTGAGGTGGGCGTTGGGTAGTTCGATTGCAGTCTACGAAGAAAGGATGCCCGAGGCCACTAGGAGCAGCCGGAGGGTTTCCGCTGATGAACCTGTACAGGCGGACAGGCTCCGTTTCCGGCGCGGCGAAACGCCGGTTATCCGGGGATGTGACACCGCCAGATTTGCTGACCCTTTTTTCGAGGCGGGCTAGGACTGCAAATGGGCTTCCAGGAACCAGAGATCCTTGTCCAATTCACGCGTGACGCTGGTAAAGAGATCGGTGGTGATTTTGTCGCCGAGATCATCACTCTCATTGACGGCCTGGCGAAGCGCGTTGGCATGGTGGGCAACGTTGTGGACGAGCCACTTGAGCTGGGAAGCTCCATCGGAGGCGCTCAGGTCTGCTTCCTTGAGACCGCTCCTGGCAGCGGATTCGCGAACGGTGCCGTTAGCCACACCACCGAGCGTTACAATGCGCTCAGCGATGGTGTCGGTCTGATCTTCGAGATGTGCGGCAACGGAATCGAATAACTCGTGAAGCTGGATGAAGTGCATGCCTTTGACGTTCCAATGGGCCCACTTCACCTGGCTGCGGAGATCGACGCTATCCGCAAGACGGGCATTCAGAAGCGCAACAATGGCTTGCCGGTTTGCCTCGATCTCGCCGACGCTGCTCTTGTACATGCGAACTGCTGCAGTTGCTGTCTTGGCCATGGTGTATTCCCTCCTGTGTAATTCCAAATTGCCATTCACCGGGTTAGATGTTTGAGAGCAACAAAATGGCTCATCGAAATGTTGAGAACCGCGGTCAATCCTGAAGGATCGGGCGGGGTTCGGCAACGTCGGCGTAGAGGGATTCGATGACAGCGCTGTACTGCTGTTCGACGACGCGGCGCTTGAGCTTGAGTGTGAAAGTTAGGCTGCCGTTGTCGAAAGTGAAATCTTCGGGGAGCAGGGCGAAGCGTTTGATGGTTTCGTATTGCGCGAGATGCACGGTGAGGCGCTTCACTTCGGCGTCGATCAGCGCGTGCACCGCGGGGTGGGCGGCCATTTCTTGATTGCTGGCGAACTTGATTCCCTGCTCCGCCAGCTTGGCGGAGACGGTCACGGGATTCGGGACGATCAGGGCCACGATGAATTTGCGTTTATCGCCGACGGCCATGGCATTGAGAATGTACGGGCTGGTTTTGAGAGCGTTTTCAATGGGCTGCGGGGCGACGAATTTGCCCGCGGCGGTCTTCAGCAAATCTTTTTTGCGATCGGTGATGTAGAGATAGTTGTCCTTGTCCAGGTAGCCGATGTCGCCGGTGCGGAACCAGCCGTCGTCGGTGAGCACTTCGGCGGTGGCTTCCGGATTCTTGTAATAGCCCTGCATGACGCAAGGGCCCTTGACGAGAATCTCGCCGTCTTCCGCGATGCGAACCTGCACGTTGGCGATGGGCTTGCCGGAACTGCCGACGCGATTGTGTGGGTAGTTACTCGAAACGATTGGCGAAGTTTCCGTCAGGCCATAGCCTTGATAGATGGGGATGCCGACGGTGCAAAAGAATTCGGCGAGCGCTTTGGAAAGAGGCGCGCCGCCGGAAGAGATGATGCGCAAGCAGCCGCCAGTTCCAAGACGGATTTTTTTGTAGACCAACCTATCCGCCAACTTCCACTGGAGCTTCAGTGCGGCGCTGGCATGCGCTCCAGTGGTGCGCCAAGGCGTAGCATGCTGCGCAACTTTCATCGCCCAATCAAATATTTTTCGCTTCATGCCAGTGTTCCGGGAACCCTGCTCGACGAGGCGCGCATAGATTTTTTCGAAGAAGCGCGGGACGGCGGCGGTGACCGTGGGACGAACCTCCAGGAGAGCCTGGGCGACGGCATCAATAGATTCAACGTAGGCGAGAGCGGCGCCCTGGAAGATGTAGATGTAGTCGAGCGTGCGGCCATAGACGTGGGCGAGCGGGAGAAAGGAGAGCGCCACGTCATTTTTGGGATCCAGGCGGAAGTCGTCGCCCAGATCGGTAACGTTGGAGCAGAAATTGCTGTGCGTGAGCATGACGCCCTTGGGTTCGCCGGTAGTGCCGGAAGTGTAGATGAGAGAGGCGAGCTGACCGGTAAGAACGTGAGAGGCACGCAACCGGTAGGAGGCAACGTCCGCGGCACTTGCGCCGGCGATGAGGGTTTCGTAGCGCAGGCATTCGGTGGGAACGTCCGGACCGGCATCGGCGACGACGATTTGCTCAAGTTCGGGAAGTTCCTTGCGAACGGCAAGAAGGTTTTGCAATTGTGCCGCGCCAGCGACGAAGACAACTTTGGCGCCACAATGCTTCAGGATGTACGTCATCCGGTCCGGGGACTCGTGGAAGTAGACGGGAACGGTGACGCCGCCGGCGCCGGTGATGGCGAAGTCCGCGGTGTGCCATTCGGGGCGATTCGCGGAGAAAAGACCGACGCGATCGCCGGGCTTGACACCGAGTTCCACAAAGGCTGTCGAGAGACCGGCCACCCGGCGGAGAAATTCCTGCGAAGAGATGGGGTCCCAGCGGCCGTCGCGGCGATTCATCTGGGCGTGCGGGTTTGGCAGCTTGTCGATGACGGTCAGGAGGCGCGAGGGAAGCGTGCCGTAGTTCATGGTTCTGAGGGTCACTGTACTCCATGGAGTTGTAAGGGCGCAATGCAACGAAAATAAGAGGTAAAGGAAGCAGGGGATCCCCATCAGATTCCAAGAGAGACCCTGTTCGGCATGCTCCTCGGGATAGAATTCCTTCTGGAGATTTCGAGTTAACAATAATACCCCCCTCCCCCCTGTTTTTTGTAAGTGTTGCAGCTAAAAGAGTTAGCTCTGCCGTAAGTCTTTTGTTTGCAACACTTGCGGGGAGATCCATAAGTGTTGCCGCTAAAGGACTTACGCGGACGAAGTGTTGGCGAGAAAGTAATGGGGCGGGGGCTGAAGGTCTTGAAGGAGTTAGAAGGACTACCTGGCGGGCGCGCATGGTTCGCAGGGCACAGAGAGATCGTGCCGACTTAACAACATATTATAGCATATCGGTACCGTATGTCAATGATTACTTATCAGGTTGAGGGTGAAGGAGTTAGGGGCGCGGGGATGGAACTATGAAAATTGAAACTAGAAAATGGGAAGAAAGGCAGGGCGGCGGCGGCTTATGGATGGAGTTGGAGGGGTCGCGCGGGTAGGCCGCGGCACTTCACTATTACGAGAGGCGGGTAATTCCGGGGAAGCCGTCAAAACCGGAATCAAAGCTGAGGATTCGTTTGATTCCATGCTGCTCCATAATCGCTAGGTGCACGGCATCACGTGCGGACATCTGCCGGTGTCCCGTCACAATCTCTTTCGCGCGCTCGACTGTGGCCCTATCGACGGCCAGCACCTCGTCGGCGATGCCAAGTAAAGCTTCAAATACAGGTTGGATCGCATCGCGCCGGTTTATCGCGACGTACCGGTGCAGGATCTCCTGCAGGACCCCGGCATCTGTCACCAAACGTTGGCGGTCGCTGATCAGGTCTTCCAGCAAACGCTGGGCGTCGGCCTTGTGCGGATGAGGCGCACCAACGAGGTACTTGGGGATGTTCGAGTCGATGAGAATCAATTATGGGCACCAGAGCCGTATCCGCTCTCGATCTCCGCGAGCATACGGTCGATCTCAGCCGATGGAAAGTCGTGCCGTGCCGCCGCACGAATGACTTCGAGCTTCTTCCCCACGCAGACGCCAGGTTCACGGCGGCGCGCCAGGTCGAGAGCCTGGCGGACCCACTCGGCGACGGACATACGCCGGGAGCGCGCTACACGCTGAATTTCCCGGTATTCGGGATCCTTTAGAATCACCTGCAGTCGCTTGGCCATGGGTATGAGTGTGTCTGACTCATGACGATGAGTCAAGATGACGAGCGGCTAGCTAAATACAGCCCCATCCTTTCTGCATAAACCGCAGAAGGGATGGGCTACCCGGGAGCGTTCAAGCGGAACGAGGGGCGGCCGTCCGCCGAGGCGAGAGAACTAACAGCTATTTGCAGAAAGCCTTAGCTAAACGGGAGGTGTTGACGAGTAACCCGCCGTTCGCGTCGAGAGGGCCTTGGTATTTGACGAAGCCGAGCGTTCTGAACTTATTCATAAAAAAGTTGACGCGCGAGCGTGTAGTGCCGATCATCGTTGCCAAGGTCCCTTGCGATATTCCGGCAAAGCTGTGCTGATTGCGCTGATTCCCCTCCCCTGCGAGCAGCAGAAGAGCGCGGGCGAGCCGCCTCTCACTGCACTGAGAAACCTGGTCGATCAAATCCTCCTCGAGCCGAATATTGCGTGAAAGCATGTAGGACAGGAAGGCGTAGGAGAGCGCCTGGTCCGCGTGGAGTGCTCGGAGCATCTCGTTTCTTTCAATGACTTGCAGAGTCGCGGGTGCAATCGCAGTGGCGGTCCTCACACGAATATTCAGACTTCCAAGGCACACTTCACCAATGAATTCGCCTGGCCCCAGAATGGCGACAATTGGCTTCTTGTCCGTCTTGGAGGCCACGGAGAGTTTCACGCGGCCGCTTTGAATGTACATGAGTGTCTCGGCGAAATCGCCCTGAGAGAAAATAGTTCTTCCTGGTCTGAAGCTTGCTTTTAGTGTGACCACTCCGGTCAAATCGAACGAAATTTTGGGAAGGGCCTCCATGCTGGCCCTCCTGCGTTGACTGGGCCTCCGATTTTGCTGGGATATTGCACGCCGCGCGGATTGGGCCATTCGCGGCACGGCCATTTCCTTCTTGATATCGCTTAGGCTGGCTTTTCGGACCTCTTCTTGCCCGGTTTTCATGAGTTCCCCCCTCTAGGATTCCATCGAAACCGAGCTAATTCTGTTCAATACGGCCCATAGGGACGCACTTGATTCAGAGGGCGGAGGCGGCGCCAATGGTCTCGCCGGGAGGATGGAACGATCACTTCGGCTTGTTTGCGGGTGGTGTTTCCGGAGGAAATCCCATGTCCGAAGGCTGCAAATTGAACTCGCGCAGGCCCTCCTTTTGAAGCTTTTCGAAGTTCTCCTTGGCCTGCAGAGTATCGGCCTTTCGCCCGAGCGCATCCTTGAGTCGTTGATTGAACTCGGACATGACGGTCCGGTGTTTGAAAACGAGCTTACCGTCCCGCAGGGAATACGATGCCCCCTTGGCAAGCGTGAATTCGTAGAGATCGCTGGAGGATCGGATCCATACTTCCTCTTTGGCATAGAGGGCGCTGCGATTGGCGAGCTCTTTCTGGGCGGAACTGTTCACACCACCGAGGACTCGGTCTTTCGCAGAGTCCGGGGCATCCACGGATCGGATTCTAGCCTTATTCCGTTCGAGAATCGGATCCAGGAAAGCATATTTCTCCTCGAGTGCGAGAAGGGCATGCAACTGCGTAAGCACCTTTTCCACTTGCTTGCTGTCCCTAAACGACTCTGCAGAATAGAGTCCGCCAAGAGCGCTCTGGTCTAATTGGCTAGTTTCCTACGGTATCGGCGACTGAAGTCCGCAATATCTGCGAAAGAAGAGCGTACGGGAGAATCTCATACGGAATGGTCCTGCGACACAGGCAGGAGACCAGCGCCTTCTTTGGCCAGGATGCCGATTCTTTCTTTAGTGAGGCTTGTCGGTGACAACCAGCTGCCCCTATACGGAAGTGAGGAAAACACCATTGCAAAAACCGAGACCAACAGCACCTTGCGATGTATGGGAGGGCGCGGCGTCCTCTTTCTGTAGTACAAAAATACGCCAATCAGCGGGAGCAAGGAGTTTGCTAGGATAATTACGACGAAGCGTACAGAAGTTTCCGCAGAGAAATGGCCGTATGTCCGTACGATGATGATGAGACTCATCATCACGATGAAGTACCAGCAGGCCGCCGACAAGGTCCAGGCGCCGAGACGGAAAGCCCAGGAATACTTGCTCGGAGTCCGCGCACGTGCCTGAGTCAAAGGCACCGCCAAAACCTCCGCGCCGGGCGTTGCGACCGATGCACAGTTAGGGCAGGAGGTATCGTTCGGTGGCAATTCGCGAGCGCAGACTGGGCATTTCATAAGAACTCCAAGGATGAGTTGCTTAAGACTAGCAGTGAACACCATGGCGGGCGAGCAACTATCACCGTCACCATCGCCAGGGCGAACATCCACTTCGTTCTTCGCACCAAATTCTTGTTAAAGGGCTCCATGGATGATCTCCTTTTCTGGCGAGCTTTGCTGGTTTTGCACCCAGCTTCGTGGGAAGTGATTCGATGGAACTCCGGCAGGTTTCTTGCCAGATCTGTTCCCGTCGGATCCTTCACGAATACAGATACTTAACATTTGACTGGCACCTGACCTTCCTTAAGAGACTGCTTGATATTCCTGTCAATGCCATCTTCTTCTTGCACTTGGCCACTTGGACCTGCAGTGGCATTACCGGAAAATTGGCCTGCTGCCGAGAGATGCGAGTGGATGCAAAAGGGAGTGGCGTGCGCTAGTATGAGCGGCGGAGAGCAAGTTTCATGAGCTTGACAATTCCAGAGACCGTGGCCGACAGGGACTTGTCACGTGGGCCGTATCGGGCGCCGCGGGGGACGGAGATTTCTTGCAAGGGGTGGCAGCAGGAGGCAGCGCTGCGCATGCTCTTGAACAACCTCGATCCGGAGGTGGCGGAGAAGCCGGAAGACTTGGTGGTGTATGGCGGGACGGGCAAGGCGGCGCGGAATTGGGAATGCTTTCATGCGATTGTGCGGTCGCTGAAGGCGCTGGAGGCGGACGAGACGCTGCTGGTGCAATCGGGGAAGCCGGTGGGAATTTTCCGGACGCATGAGTATGCGCCGCGGGTGCTGCTGTGCAATTCGAATCTGGTGGGGCATTGGAATAATTGGGACCGCTTCCATGAATTGGATCGCGCGGGATTGATGATGTACGGGCAGATGACCGCGGGAAGCTGGATTTACATCGGCACGCAGGGAATCCTGCAAGGAACGTACGAGACGTTCGCGGCGGCAGCGAAGAAACATTTCGGCGGGAATCTGGCAGGAAAGCTGGTGGTGACCGGCGGGATGGGCGGCATGGGGGGAGCACAGCCGCTGGCGGCGACGATGAATGGCGCGGCGTTTCTGGGGATTGACGTGGACCCGGAGCGCATCAAGAAGCGGCTGAAGACAGGCTACTGCGACGTGATGGTGACTTCGCTGGACGAGGCGCTGCGGATTCTGAAGAATGCGGTGCGCAAGGGCGACGCGACGTCGGTTGGGCTGGTGGGCAATTGCGCGGACCTGATTCCGGAGCTGGCGAAGCGCGGCGTGGTGCCGGATTTGCTGACGGACCAAACGAGCGCGCACGATCCCATCGGCGGATACGTGCCGAATGGGATGACGTTGGATGCGGCGCTGGAACTGCGGAAGAAGAGTCCCAACGAGTACAAGAAGCGATCGATGGCGGCGATGGCGCAGCACGTCCAGGGGATGCTGGATTTGCAGAAGCTGGGCGCGGTGACGTTTGATTACGGGAACAACATTCGAACGTTTGCGTTCGAACAAGGCGTGAAGAACGCGTACGACTTTCCAGGATTTGTGCCGACGTACATCCGGCCGCTGTTTTGCGAAGGCAAGGGACCGTTCCGGTGGGTGACGCTTTCCGGAGAAGCTTCGGACATCGCGCGGACGGATCAACTGGTACTGGAGCTTTTTCCGCAGAACGAGCAGTTGGCGCGCTGGATCAAGCTGGCGCAGAAACGGGTGAAATTTCAGGGGCTGCCGTCGCGGATCTGCTGGCTGGGCTACGGCGAGCGCGACAAGTTTGGACTGGCGCTGAATGATCTGGTGGCCAAGGGTGCATTGAAGGCGCCAGTGGTGATGGGGCGCGATCATTTGGATTGCGGGTCGGTGGCGTCACCCTTCCGCGAGACGGAAGCGATGCTGGATGGGTCGGACGCGATTGCGGATTGGCCGCTGCTGAACGCGCTGATCAATACGGCGAGCGGCGCGTCGTGGGTTTCAATTCACAACGGCGGGGGCGTGGGGATCGGCTATTCGCAGCATTCGGGACAGGTGACCGTTGCGGATGGAACAAAAGAGATGGCGAAGCGCATCGAGCGCGTACTGACGAATGATCCCGGGATGGGCGTGGTGCGGCACGTGGATGCCGGGTATCCGGAGGCGATTGCTTTCGCGAAGAAAATGGGCGTCAAAGTTCCGATGCGGTAGAGCTGGACGGCTTCCTGGTAAGATCACTCTTTCACGCGGACCCTATCCAGCTTGAGCTTGCATCGAATTCATGAAGTGAGAGGAGGGGCCATGTACGTCATTTTGGGAGCAACGGGAAATACGGGTTCGGTGGCTGCGCGGAGATTGCTCGATAAGGGCAAGAAAGTCCGCGTGATGGGACGCGACAGCAAGAAATTGGCGCCATTTGCGAGCCGGGGCGCGGACGCTTTTCCAGCGGATGTTCTCGATACGGATGCGTTGAGCCGGGCGTTCGCGGGAGCGGAGGGAGTCTACGTTCTGATTCCGCCGGCGATGAATCTTCCGGATTTCCGGGCGTATCAAGATCAAGTGACGGAGTCCATCGCGAAGGCGCTGGAAAAGGGAGGCGTCACGCATGCCGTGACGCTGAGCAGCGTCGGCGCGGATAAGCCGGATAAGACGGGGCCGGTCGTCGGCTTGCACAACATGGAAAAGCGGCTCGCGCGAATCAAAGGACTGAACGCTCTGCATCTGCGCGCCGGGTATTTCATGGAAAACACGCTGGCGCAAGTCGGCATCATCAAGTCATTCGGCATGATGGCAGGGCCGGTTCGCGCGGATGTTCCGCTGCTAATGATTGCAACGCGTGATATTGGCGCGGCGGCCGCGGAGGCGTTGTTGCGATTGGACTTCGAGGGGCAGAAAACGCAGGAACTGCTGGGGCCGCGGGACGTGACTTACACCGAAGCGGCAAAAATTATCGGTACGGCGATCGGAAAACCGGGCCTTGCTTACATGCAGTTGCCGGATGAACAGGTGATCCAGGCCATGACGGGGATGGGAATCTCCAGGAACATGGCGGAGCTGCTTTGCGAGATGTCTGCCTCGCTGAACAACGGATACATGAAGGCACTGGAGCCGCGGTCCGCGAAAAATACGACGCCGACTACGTTTGAGACATTTGTGGAGGAGGTGTTTTTGCCGGCGTTAAAGGGGCAGGCGGCTAGCGCGTGAAAAACGGGACAGGCAGGAATGCCTGTCCTACTTGCAGGCGTGCAGGATTGCTGCGCGTCCGGCATAATACGTAAGACTTGCCGGATTTCCTTCTCATTACCGGGGCATCGCAACTTCTGACCTTGCGCGGGCGCGGTCCGCGAAGGGGCAATTCCCTTTCCAACCTAGGGATCATCGAAGATGGCGCGCTGCTGGTGCGTAATGGCGTGATCGCGACGGTGGGGACGCGCGCGCAGGTCGAAGCGCTGCCAGAGGCGCGCGCGGCGGAGAAATTGGATCTCGGCGGGCGGGTGGCGCTGCCGGGATTCGTGGATTCGCACACCCACCTGATTCACGCGGCGAGCCGCGCGGAAGAATACGAGCTGAAGATTGAAGGGGCGAGCTACGAAGAGATTGCGCAGAAGGGCGGAGGGATCCTGAATTCGGTGAAGAAGCTGCGCGCGGCGACGTCGGAGGCTTTGAAGAAGCGCGCAGCGGCGGCGTTGAAAAAGTTTGCGGCGTACGGCACTACGACGGTTGAGGCGAAGAGCGGGTATGGGCTCGATGTCGCTAGTGAACTTAAGATTCTGCGATTGCATCAGGAATTGGCGGCGGAACAGCCTCTGGAAATTGTGTCCACCTTTTTGGGGGCGCACGTGGTGCCCGGGGAATTCCGGGGAAAGGCGGACGGGGCGGAAAAATATATCGCGCTGCTGACGGAGAGAATCATGCCGGAGGTGGCGAGTCAAAAGCTGGCGGAATTCTGCGATGTCTTTTGCGATCGCGGGGCGTTCACGCGGGCGCAAGCGAAACGAATTCTCGAAGCCGGAAAGAAATACGTAATGGCGCCGCGGCTGCATGCGGAACAATTGTCCCGGACCGGTGCGGCGCAGCTGGCGGTGGAGCTTGGGGCAGCGAGCTGCGATCACCTGGAGCAGGTGAACAAGAGCGATATTCGTGCGCTGGGAAAATCGAAGACCGTGGCAACGCTGCTGCCGGGATGCGATTTTCACCTGGGATTGCAAAAATATGCGCCGGCGCGGGAGTTGATTGCTGCGGGAGCGATTGTATCGCTGGCGACGGACTACAACCCAGGAACGAGCCCGACGCTGAGCATGCCCATGATTTTGTCGCTGGCGTGCACCCAATTGCGGATGACGCCGGCGGAGGCGATTGGGGCGGCGACGATAAATGCGGCTTATGCGCTGCGGCGGGAAAAGACCATCGGCTCCCTGGAAGTTGGCAAACAAGCGGACATCGCCGTATTCGAAGTGGCCGACTACCGGGAAATTCCTTATTATTTTGGTGTGGACCACTGCTGGATGACGGTGAAGCGTGGGCGCGTAATCCATGTCAAAGAGTCCCCAATCTAACTATTCCAAGAAGCCCATCAAGCGGGTGCGGCTGCTGAGGATTGCGCCGCCGAAAGCAAAGGGGCTGTTCGAGGAATATTTTTACGGATTTTTGGTGGTGATTTTTCTGGTGCTCTTTATCCTGCTCAAAGCGGGCGGAATGGACACTTCCACCGCGCTGATCGTGGGGCTGTGGGTGGCGGGACTTACCTGGTTTGCGCGGCAGTTGAAGGGCTACCTCAAGGAAAAATCGGAGCCTGCGGCGAAAAAGAAGCGCGTTGAAGCAGCGAAAACTGCCGCTCAGCCCGCCAAAATGCCGACTCAACCGATCCTGAAGCCGATGATCGGGCCGCAATGGCCGCTGAAAATCGGGGGGACGCCGCGGCAGGCCAAGCCTAATCCTGCGCCGCCAAACGGCAAGAGCAAGCCAGCGTTCGTGTACGAACGGCCGACACTTCCGGACCGCAAACCAAAACTTCCGGCGAACTGGCCCGGACAACCACCCAAGAAGGGAACCGGGCAACAGAACAAGAAACCAAAACCATGAAACGACTGATCGAGTGCGTGCCGAATTTTTCCGAGGGCCGCGATGCCGCGAAGGTGGACGCGATTGTTGAGGCGATGAGCGGAGTACCCGGGGTGTACGTGCTGGACCGGGAGATGGACGCGGACCACAACCGATCCGTGGTAACGCTGGCGGGCGAGCCGGAGGCGGTGGCCGAAGCAGCGCTGCGAGGCACGGGCAAAGCGATGGAATTGATTGACCTGACGAAGCATACCGGGGCTCATCCGCGCGTGGGTGCGACGGATGTGCTGCCGTTCATTCCCATCGAGGGCGTGACGATCGAGGATTGCGTAGCGCTGGCGCGGCGCGTGGGCGAGGAAATCTGGAAGAGGTTTCGCATACCGGTATTTTTTTATGAAGCGGCGGCCACGCGGCCGGATCGCGTCAACCTGGAAAATGTGCGGCGCGGCCAGTTCGAGGGGCTGCGCGAAGAGTTGAAGAAGAATCATGAGCGCCAACCGGACGTCGGCGAGCCAAAGCTGCATCCGACGGCAGGCGTGACGGTGGTGGGGGCACGGAAGTTTCTCATCGCGTACAACGTCAATCTGAATACGTCCGATGTCAGCATCGCGAATAAGATTGCGAAGGCCATTCGCTATTCCTCGGGCGGATTGCGCTACGCGAAATCGATGGGCGTGGACCTGAAAGGGCGCAACCTGGCGCAAGTTTCCATTAACCTGACGGATTTCGAGCAGACGCCCATGCACCGCGTCTACGAAATGGTGAAGCGCGAGGCGGGGCGGTACGGGGTGATGCCGGTGGGCAGCGAAATCGTCGGACTGATTCCGAAAAAAGCGATTGAGATGGCCGCGGACTTTTTCCTGCAACTGGAGAATTTCTCACCGGCACAGGTATTCGAAAACAAGCTGGAGGCCGCGCTGAGCGGCGCGCCGCTCGAGGCCGCGAAGGACGGCAAGCTTGCGGGACTGGCGCGGCCGTTTCTGGATGCCGTGGCTGCGCCGGCGGCGACTCCGGGCGGAGGAAGCGTATCGGCGTTCGCCGGGGCGATGGCAGCGGCACTGGGGCAAATGGTTGCGGGCCTCTCGAGGAAGAAGAAGTCTCAGGCAATGCATGTGGACAAGCTTTCCGCGGCGCTGGACGAATTACGTCGCAGCGCGAATGAACTTACGAATGCGATCGATCGCGATGCGAAGTCGTACGACGCGGTGATGGCGGCGTTCAAGCTGCCGCAAGGAAACGTGGAAGAAACCCGTGTGCGCGAGGAAGCGATTCAGGCAGCTACGAAAGGCGCGGCCGAAGTGCCGATGCAAGTGGCTGAGAGGAGTGTTGCGCTTTTCGAACGACTGGGACAACTGGAAGCTATCGCGGCCGCATCCATAAAGTCAGACTTGCAAGTAGCGAAATTGATGGCCGTCGCAGGGGCGCGCGGGGCGCTGGCCAACGTGGAGATTAACCTCGATGGGATCAAGGACGCCGCGTACGTCTCCTCGATGCTTGCGAAAATAACGGCACTGCGGGAACGCCTGGGCGATGCGCCGCGGGCCACAAGCGCGTAGAATAGAATTTCCCTCTGCCCCGATCGAAAGGAGCACCACATGAAACTGACCACGGCTTTCAGCAGACTCGTGGCCGCAGGCATTCTAGTTGCAATGGCGCTGATGATTCCGCCGCAGGTTCGGGCAGACCGTCTGGGCTCCGATAAAATCGCACTCTTCCCCAAGGAAGTCGGCGAATTTGCCTACGCGGACCTGAAAAAGGCGCGCACGCTCAAGTGGTTTCCGCAATTGAAGGAGCAGCTGCTTCCGGAACGGTTCCGCCAATTCGAGAAGTTCCTGGCGTCGGCGGGAGTGGACCCAAATTCGCAGGTGGATGAACTGGCGTGGGCGCTGGTGCCCGAAGGGCTGACGGCGAAGACCGAAGGAACCGGCTCGGCGGCAGTGCCGACGGGGGAACAAATTGTCGGGGTGGCCCTCGGAACTTACAATCCGAGCTCGACGGAAGCGTACTTCAAACAGCAGAAACTGCCGACCTTCAAGGCGCGCGGCTACACGATGTTTGCATTTGGAACGGGGTCGGGACTGAATGACCTTTTTTTTCTATTCATTGATTCGAGCACGGCGGCTTTTGGCCACCGGTCCATACTCGAGAAAATGATCGAGGTGCGGTTTGGCACCGAGGAAGGGCTGCTGCGCAACGACAAACTCTTCCCGCTCATCAATGAGGCGAACGGGTCGGGCGTGGTCTGGGCGGTGCTGAATCCGGCGTACACGCGGCTGGCGATGCAGCAGCTTGCTCCGGAAGTGCAACAGTTCCCCGAAGCGGCAAAACTCTTGCTGCGCATGCAAAACATGATCATCAACGTGGACGCAAGCAGCAGCGTCGATGGCAAGTTCCAGGCGGTGTGCGGATCGACGGAAGACGCCAATACGCTGGGACAACTGCTGCAAATGGGTTTGATGTACAAGCAATATCAAGCCAAGAATGACAACCCGGATATGGCCCAGCTTCTTAGCCAGGCGAGCATCATTCCCGCGGGGGACCGCGTGATGGTGCGCATGACACTGAATGACGATCAGATCACTGCGCTGATCCGGAAAAATACGTTCGCGTTCAAAATGTAGGATTCCTGGAAACTACAACACAGGGTGAGCAGGGCCAGACAGCGACGCGGTCTGGCCCTTCCCGTTTGGCGCCAAAGGCTAAATGCCGGGAGGGATTTTTCCGATGTATTTCGTCAAGCGCGTCACGGATTCTCCGCCATGCGTTTCGTACTGGACGCGGTCGACGCCAACGAAGGGATTCGCGCGGGCTTCACCGCCGCCGGGTCGCGCGGCGAATCCGGCGATGGAATCAAGCCCCACGGCCGGCGAAGCATCACCATGATGGGATAGAGCGACTTCGATTCGGTCCGCGAAGCCCGTGAGCTTGACTTGCAAATGGGGTTGCTCTGCGGTCAAGGAATGGAAGATTTCGACGCAAGCAGCGACGACGGAAGACTGCAATTGTGCGACGGCGTTTTCCTTCAGCCCCGCAGCGTCGGCGAGAAAGCGCGCCGCGCCGCCGACCGCTGCGGCCAAACGAGCATCGGCGTCAATCTGTAAGCGGAAGCTCTTGAGTTCAGTGGCCACGGCTGCTGGCTAAAGAGACGTCGCAGGCTTCCCGACAATCCGGGCAATAGTAGAGACCGTCCATGCAGAGGCGCACATTGTGCTGTCCTTTGCAGATCGTGCAGTACCTTTCACAAGTGCAGCGCTCTTCCGGCAAATCACACTGCATGCAAACGGTAGGAGCTTGCATAGGCCCTCCGTGAAAACTGTACCTGAGCCGTGGAGTCGCGGCAAGACGAAGGTCTGAAGGATACGCCGAGTCGTTTACCTCCTCTGCTGCGTATTCCGGTAACGCCCCCTGGCCTGTTTCAGGCGGACACACGAATGGGTGAGAGCTATGGCAACTGGACGCGGTAGAGGTTGCGGCGGGTATTCTGGCGTGTGTAGGCGTAGACGGAGGGGCTTACGGCCGAGGCCACGAACCCGGGGATTGCGACAGCAGTTTTTAGGTTCGTGACGTCCTCCTTTCGCGCGATTCCAGCCGGCGGTAACCTCGGAAGTCCCAAGTCGTGCAGCACTGGTAGCGCGTGGGTGCTCTCGGACAGTTGCGGGAAGTGGACGTACATGAATTTTTCAGTGATGTCCCAGTTCAGCAGGCAATAACCCAGGCACAACGGCACCACCTTGTTTCCATCCGTCTCAAATGCTTTGATCGCAATCGTGTGCTCTTGATCGGGATTCGGTGAGCTCGCAACGATCCAACGGCCGTCCGGCGAAACCGCTACGGCATCTAATATGGGTTCCGTTTTTATCTTGCGGCGGCCTGTTCCATCTCCTTTCATGCGATAGATAAAATTCGAGCTGCCTTCGATTGCGCGAAAAACAAGATCGCCATCCGGTAGGAAATGCGGAGAATCTTCGCTTGCCGTTGAGGAGATGCGCACCGGCGAGGAGCGCCGATTGGTTGGCGCAACCCACAGGCTGGAATGGCCGCTCTGGTCATTGACAGCGAACGCTACTGCTTTTCCATCCCTGGAAACTGAGTAGGTGGCCATTGAGTAACCCGGCAGAAGTCTCTCCACTTTTCCGCTGTTTAGCTCCGTCACCCACAACTCGTAACCGCGCGTTTGGCCCTTGGCCATCAAGAAATAGAGACTGTTTCCATCCGAAGAGAAAGAAGGCGCCACGGCATTTCCTTCCGAGGAGATCTGGTGGTCGCCGTCCTTGTCGCGCAGCCACACGGTGCTGTCCTGCGAGCCGACAGAGGTGATGAACGACTTGCCGTCGGGGGCCATGGCAATCCCTTCCTGGGAGGTCGGGCCGGAAGTCACTTGCTCAGGTTCTCCTCCAGGAAAACGCTGCCGCCAGATATGAGAATCGTCGGTGTCTGCAGTGACGTACAGCCATTTACCATCTGGGGACCAAGCGCCTGACGTACAGTCACCACCGGGAGGACCAACGACGCGGACGTCGCCACTGCCCTGGAAGGGAACAACTCGGCACGGTAAAATTCTGCCACGACTATCCATTTCAACGACCAGCACCCACCGTCCGTCCGGGGAAAGATACGAATGATGAGCCATGCTGCGTTCACCAATGGGCACGTAGACGTCGCGGCTGTTCCCCCGGCCTTCGTCCGTGGTCACAACTGCCATGTGCAATCCTTCTTTGATCTCAGAAAAGAGCAGCCGCTTCCCAGCTTCGATCCAAGTCAAAGACGAAGCGTTAGGTAGGAGAACGTGAGGATCCCCGCCGAGAACAGGCACTTCCCATGTGTCAAAAGGTACCGCCGTGCCGTAGGCAACGCGCGAGCTATCCGGAGAGAAGGTCGGGCTTAATTTCTGCGTGGCGTCGCGGGTAAGTTGAACGGGCTGGCCGTCCGGCAGGAACTTGACATAGATTTGTCCCGGGCCGAAGAATGAACTACTTCCACGGATGAATGTAAGCATCCGTCCGTCAGGAGACAAAGCCGGGTAGACAGCAGAGTCGGTAAAAAATGTGAGTTGCCCCCACTCCTTGCTAACAGGAGGACTGCTCCGAGATGAACGATACAGCAGAAACGCTCCTGCCGCGCCCGCTAACACGAGGAACGCCGCCGCGACATAGTAGCCTCGTCGTCTCCGGTCTGTTGCTGTTACCTTCGAGGATGCAGGCAGTGCTTCCAGATCGACGTGTTCCGTTTGTCCGGAAGGCAATACCCGCGAGTGCCCCGAACTGCTGTCGCGTTGCAGGCGCTGCAATTCCGCACGCAGGTCGGACGCGTGCTGGCAGCGGAGAGCAGCATCTTTCTCGAGCGCCCGGTTGATTATTTCCTCCAGCTTCGCCGGCAGATCAGGATTCAGGCGCACGGGCGCCACAGGCTCCCGATTCAGGATGGCGTCGAAAATGACGCCGGAAGTATCTCCTCGGAACGGCAACGCACCTGTGGCCATCTCATAGAGCACCACGCCGAGCGAGAAGAGATCGGTCCGGGCATCCAGTTCCTTGCCGCGCACCTGCTCCGGCGACATATAAGCGATCGTGCCTACCGCAGTACCGGGGCTGGTCAGCAATTCTCCCGCCGTTGCGGTTGGCAGCGCAGAGACACCTTCGGCGAGATTGGCAACCTTCGCCAAGCCAAAATCGAGAACTTTGGCGTGACCGCGCTTGGTGACAAAAATGTTGGCTGGCTTGATATCACGGTGGATGATGCCCTCAGCGTGGGCAGCGTCAAGCGCATCTGCAATTTCGATCGCCAGGGAGAGCAGGGTTTCCAGCTCCATGGAGCGGCTTCCGATGCGGTGCCTGAGTGTGGTGCCCTCGAGGTATTCCATGGCAATGAATGCCTGGGCCTTATCTTCGCCGACGTCGTAAATGGTGCAGATGTTGGGATGATTTAGGGCCGAGGCAGCTTTGGCTTCGCGGCCGAATCGGCTCAGGGCTTGCGGGTCCCTGGCAACATCGTCAGGCAGAAACTTCAGAGCGACAAAGCGATCCAGGCGGGTGTCCTGTGCTTTGTAGACCACGCCCATGCCTCCGCCACCAAGCTTCTCGATAATGCGGTAATGCGAGATGGTCAGTCCGATCAGAGATGAGGAATCAGGCATTTCGCGCTCATCTTAAGGTTTTGTCCGGAGGCAAGTCAACGGAGCCAAAATCCATGCGACATGGCCCCTCTTGTCGGTTTCTTTGACCCGTTTGTGCGTGCATGCTAGTATCAATTTCTCTCGAGCACTTGGAATGGAATCCGTCACAACTCCTCCCATTAGCGAGCTTCGCAAGACGGCGCTGAACGCAATCCACCGCCGCCTGGGCGCAAAGATGGTGAATTTCGGCGGCTGGGACATGCCGGTGGAATACCCGTCGAGCGGCGGGTTGATCGCGGAACACAAAGCGGTGCGCGCGAGCGTGGGCGTTTTTGACGTCAGCCACATGGGCGACATTCGAATCCGCAGCGGCGGCAAGGCCGGAGGAGCGCTGGCAGCGGTACAACACATCAGCATGAATGACGCGTCGAAGCTGGCCATCGGCCAGGCGCACTATTCGGCGATGCTCTACCCGGAAGGCACGTTCGTTGACGACGTAATCGTGCACCGGCTGGGCGAAGACGATTTTCTCCTGGTGATTAATGCGGGAACGCGGGAGAAAGACATCAACTGGGTGCGCGTGAACACGAAAGGATTTGATTGCGTGGTGGAGGAACTCAGCGACGCGTATACGCAGTTGGCAATTCAGGGACCGCGCGCCATGGATGTTTTGCGAAAACTTGCGGATACGGATTTGAGCGCGATCAAGAACTACTGGTTCACGCACGGGACGGTTTGCGGGCTGAAGAACACACTGATTGCGAGGACGGGATACACCGGCGAGGATGGATTCGAAATCTATGTGCCGTCCGACGCGGCGACCAGCGAAAAAGTTTGGAATCAGGTAATGGAAGCGGGGCGCGAATTCGGGATCATTCCCTGCGGATTGGGAGCCCGGAACACCCTGCGGCTGGAATCGAAGATGGCGCTGTATGGGCACGAGATCAGCGACAAGATTAACGTGTGGGAAGCAGGACTGGACCGCTACTGCAAGATGGAGAAGGGCGATTTCATCGGACGCGCTGCGCTGGAACGCGCGAAAGCGGCAGGATTGACGCGGACGCTCATTGGGCTGGAAATGATCGATCGCGGCATTGCGCGCGACGAGTATCCCTGTTGCAATGAAGCCGGCGAAGCGATCGGCGTAATCACCAGCGGCTCGCCTTCCCCGACGCTGGGCAAAAATATCGCGCTCGCGTACGTGCCGCCAGGATATTCGGCCGTGGGAACAACCTTGTACGTTGAAATTCGCAATCAGAAGTGCAAGGCGCAGGTGGTTCCGACGCCGTTTTACAAGCGGCCGAAGCTAGCATCCACATCGAACGCGACGAAAACGGCTTGAGAGGAATCAAAGGAGCATCCATGAAAACCCTGACGGCTCTCCTTTTGTGCTGGATTGCTCCGTTCGCGGCGGTCGCAGGCGGCACCGCTCCGCGCGTGGAAGATCCGAAGCCCGCGCAAGCCGCTCCCACCCAGACTCCCGGGGCACCAGCTCAAGCAGCTTCCGGAAATTCCGCGTCGAGTATCGATCCGGCGAAAGAGACGGCGATCCGAAAGATGTTTGAAGTCATGGGAATGACGAAAATGATGCAGCAGGTGCTCGCGGGAATGAGCAGCAATATGAAGCCCATGCTGATGTCTTCCCTGCCTGCTGGCGAGTATCGCGAAAAGCTGGCGGACTTGTTTCTCCAAAAATTTCAATCCAAGCTCCGCGTGGAGCAATTGATGGACCTGGCCATTCCGATTTACGCCAAATATTTCAGCAAAGAAGAACTTGAGGGGTTGATGCGATTTTACCAGACACCTCTAGGCCAGAAGACTTTGTCCGTTCTACCGCAAACCATGGTCGAAATGCAGACGGAATCGATGAAGTTGGGCGAAAAGATTGGCCGCGAAGCGATGGTGGAAGTGCTCGACGAGCATCCTGATCTGAAAAAAGCTCTCGAGGAATCTGCGGCTCCGCCCAAGATTTGAGCGCAGCGGGATGCTGCGTTGAACGGTGGGCTGCGGCGCGAAAGCTATTGTAAAGTTTACAGGAGAATCTGAAATGGCCTATCCGAAACAGTACCGCTACACGAAAGAACATGAATGGGTGGACGCGAAGGGCGACCTTGCGACCATTGGGATCACCGACTACGCACAGCACGAATTGGGCGACGTCGTATTCGTCGAGCTGCCGAAGCCGGGAGCGAAACTCGAAACCGGAAAAACTTTCGGGACCGTGGAATCGGTGAAAGCCGTGAGCGAGATTTATGCGCCGGCCTCCGGCGAAGTGCTCGAAGCAAACGCTGAGCTCCACAATACTCCTGAAAAGCTCAATACGGATCCGCACGGGGCGGCGTGGCTCATCAAAGCGCGATTGACGAATGCGAGCGAACTGAACGGCTTGATGGACGCGGCCGCGTACGAAGCGTACATCGCCGACAAAGGCAAGGAAGCCTCGGCCTGATGCGCTATCTCCCGAAGAGCCCCGCCGAGAGGCAGGAAATGCTCGCCGCTATCGGCGCAAAATCCATCGAGGAATTGTTTTCCAGTATTCCGGAAAGTTTTCGCCTGCGCGAGCCGCTAAAAATTCCCGGACCGTATTCGGAAGCGGAAGTCATCCAGTATTTCAAGGAGCGCGCGGCGGAGAATTCGAACGGGTACACGAGTTTTCTCGGCGCAGGCGTTTACAATCATCTGCGCTCCGTGGTGACGGATGCTATTATCCAGCGGGGCGAATTTCTCACTTCCTACACGCCCTATCAGGCGGAAATCACGCAAGGTACGCTGCAAGCCATTTTCGAATTTCAGACGCTGATGTGCCAGTTGACGGGGCAGGAAGTTGCAAACGCCTCCATGTATGACGGCTCGACGGCGACGACGGAAGCCGTGCTGATGGCGGAGCGGTTGACAGGGCGGCGGCGCGTGCTGGTGGCGCGGTCCGTGCATCCAGAATACCGCGACGTGCTGAAGACCTACGCGAAAAATTCCGGATTGCATGTGGAAGAAATCCCGTTCTCGGCGAGCGGCACGGTGGACGCAAAGGCGCTGCAAGCAGCGCTGAAAGACGATGTTGCGGCAGTGGTCGTGCAATCGCCGAATTTTTTCGGAGTGATCGAAACACTCGAGCCACTCGAGGAGGCGGTGCACACTTCGGGCGGAATGCTGGTGGTTGCCATTGCCGAAGGCGTTTCGCTCGGGCTGGTTCGGCCGCCGGTGGAGGCGGATATTGTGGCCATGGAGGCGCAGAGCTTCGGGCTGGCCCCGAGTTACGGCGGGCCGTTCGCCGGCGTAATCGCTTCGCGAGACAAGTTTGTGCGGCAGATGCCGGGGCGCCTGTCGGGACAAACCACCGACACGGAAGGCCGCCGCGGATTCGTGCTGACCCTGGCGACACGCGAGCAGCACATCCGGCGCGAGAAGGCCACTTCCAATATCTGCACCAACCAAGCGCTTTGCGCGCTGGCGGCTACCGTGCACTTGACTCTGCTCGGTAAAGAAGGTTTGCGCGAAATGGCGCAGCAGAATTTTTCAAAGGCGCAGTTTGCGCTTTCTGAATTGCTGAAGATTCCCGGCGTGCGGCGCACGTTTGATGCGCCGTTCTTCAATGAATTTGTGGTTGAGTTTCCGCGCTCGGTGAAGTTGATCAACACACAACTGCTACGCGACAAGATTATCGGGCCGCTTGCATTGGGCACGCCGTATCCGGAACTTACGAAGCGTGCACTGGTTTGCGTGACGGAAACGACCTCCCGCACGGAGATCGAACGGTTTGCTGGCGCGCTGAAGCGGGCGCTCGAGCATCCGATTTGAGCGAAGTTTGATTTTCTGCAGGTGCAGCGCGCGGCGCATTTCGAAGCGGAAAGCGGAGAATGAAAGACCGAATTAAGAAGGCTTCCACGCATACCAACCAGAACGAAGGACTGATCTTCGAGAAATCGTCCCCCGGAAAGCGGGCGTTCGAACTGCCGCCGCTCGATGTGCCGGCGGCCGATCCAGCGAAGGCCCTAGGTGCGAAACACCGCCGGGAAGGCGTCGAAGGATTTCCTGAAGTGAGCGAGATCGAAGTGCTGCGCCACTTCACGCGGCTTTCCACGTGGAACTACGCCATCGACCTGGGAATGTACCCGCTGGGCTCCTGCACGATGAAATACAATCCGCGCGTCAATGAATTCGTAGCGCGGCTCGACGGAATTGCAACCGAGCATCCGTACCAACCGCAGGAACTCTCTCAGGGATGCCTGAAAATTTTGCGCTTGCTCGAAGAATGCCTGCTGGAGATCACCGGCATGGACGCCATAACGCTGCAGCCTGCCGCGGGCGCGCAGGGAGAGATGACGGGGCTGCTGCTGATTCGCGCGTACCTGGAGAAGCAAGGCAATCCGCGTAAGAAAGTGCTGATTCCGGACTCCGCGCACGGAACGAATCCGGCGACGGCGGTGATCGCAGGCTATGAAGTTGAGAACATCAAGTCCGAGTCGCACGGACAGATTGACGTGGAAAAGCTGCGCGAGCTGGTGACCAATGACGTCGCGGCGCTGATGATCACCAATCCTTCCACGCTCGGCATTTTCGAGCAGCGCATCCCGGAAATCGCGGAGATTCTGCATGCCAAGGGCGCGCTGCTTTATATGGACGGCGCAAACATGAACGCTCTTGCCGGCGTGACGCGCCCAGGGGATCTCGGCGTGGACGTGATGCACCTGAACCTGCACAAAACGTTTTCAACGCCCCACGGTGGCGGAGGCCCCGGAGCGGGCCCGGTGGCGATGAAGAAAATCCTCGAACCGTTCCGCCCGGTACCGATCCTGATGGAAAAAGAGGACGGCCGGCTGGCGCTCGAGCCTATGAAGCGGGATTCGATCGGCAGAGTGAAAGCGTTCTCTGGTAATTTTGGCGTGCTGGTGCGTGCCCTGGCATACATCCTCGCGTACGGCCCCGGATTGCGGCAGGCCACGGAAGACGCCGTGCTCAACGCCAATTACATTCGAAAGCATCTCGAAGGTGTTTTCGATCTGCCGTATTCCCTGCCCTCGATGCACGAAGTGGTGTTCAGCGACGCCATCCAAAAGAAGAACGGCGTGAACACTATGGATATCGCGAAACGGTTGATTGACTACGGCTTCCATCCGTACACCACCGCGTTCCCCTTGATTGTTCCCGGCGCGCTGATGATCGAGCCGACGGAATCAGAATCCAAGGAAGAGTGCGATCTTTTTATTGACGCGATGAAAGCGATCGCGAACGAAGCCGCCACGAATCCCGAGCTTGTGAAGACCGCGCCGCATACGACGCGCGTTCGCCGGCTCGATGAAGTTGGGGCTGCGCGCAAGCCGATCCTACGCTGGAAACCGGCGACGACTCGAAGCGAAGCCGCCGATTAAGTCCGGGCGCTCGATTCCCTGCACGACACAGGCAAGGGCGCTGCGCATTTCGTTTGCCCTTTCCCCTGCTAAAATCCGGATAGAGATTTTTCTCTGATGCTGCCATGACACCCGCAATCGAAGCCTGGCTTCCGAAGTCTATACTCCTGCTGCGCGGGTACGATCGTCATAAGTTTGTTTCCGATTTAATTGCCGGCGTGACCGTGGGCCTCGTTGCACTTCCTCTAGCGATGGCATTTGCGATTGCTTCGGGACTCTCGCCTCAAGCGGGACTCTATTGCGCCATTGTGACGGGATTCCTGATTTCGCTGCTGGGCGGGTCCAAGACGCAAATTGGGGGGCCGACGGGCGCGTTCGTCGTGGTGGTCGCCGGCATCGTCGCGAAGCACGGAATCGACGGATTATTCGCGTGCACCATGATGGCGGGCGTGCTGCTGGTGCTGCTCGGCGTGACGGGCATGGGCAGCATGGTGAAATACTTTCCGCGCCCCGTCGTCGTCGGCTTCACCAACGGCATCGCGATCCTGATCGCCAGCACGCAGATCCGCGATCTCTTCGGCTTGAAAATGGATCACGTTCCCGGCGATTTCTTTCACCGCATGATGGCGTTCGCCAATGCGTGGAACACGTTTTCTGTGCCGGCAACCGCGGTGTCCATTCTTTCGATCGCGGTCATGGTGTTCTGCATGAAGTTCGCGAAGAAAATTCCGGGCGCGATTCTGGTGACGTTCGGCGCGACCGCCGCGATCATGCTGCTCCATATTCCCGTGGAGACGATTGGAACGCGTTTTGGCGGCATCCCCAGTGGCTTGCCCAAGTTCGTCATCCCGACGTTTCACTACGACATTGTGAGGCAACTCTTCTCAGCGGCATTCACCGTGGCGATCCTCGGCGCGATCGAATCCCTCATGTCCGCGGTGGTTTCCGATCGCATGAGCAAGGACAAGCACAATCCCAATGTGGAATTGATCGGGCAGGGCATCGCAAATATCGTTTCGCCGCTGTTCGGCGGGCTGCCTGCCACGGGAGCGATCGCGCGCACGGCAACCAACGTGCGTTCCGGCGCCAAGACGCCCATCGCGGGAATGATTCATGCGCTGACGCTGCTGGCCATCGTGCTGTTCGCCGCGCCGCTGGTGAAAAACGTGCCGCTGGCGGCGCTGGCTGCGATTTTGATGATCGTCGCCTACAACATGGGCGATTGGGAGGAAATTCCGGAAATCCTGAAGCTCAGTCCCGCGGATATTGCCGTGTGGCTGTTGACCCTCACGCTGACTGTCGTGACCGATCTGACGTTTGCCGTGGAAGTGGGCATGGTACTCGCCGCGCTGATGTTTATTCGCAAAGTTTCGCGAACTACCACCGTCAGCCCCGTAACGAAAGACTACGTCGAAGACAGCCGCGTCCACGTTCTCCAGGGCAAAGACATTCCCGATTACGCAATCGTTTACAGGATTCACGGGCCATTTCTTTTCGGCGCCACCGATAAGTTTGCCGATATTCTCCGTTCCATCGAAACATTGCCCCCCATAGTCATCCTGCGTCTGCGGAACATGACTGCGATCGATGCAACGGGGCTTGGGGCGATTCGCGACCTTGCGGACACTCTGCACGATTCGGGGCGCTCGCTCCTCCTCTGCGGAGCGCGGGAACAACCTTCGCAACTGATGAAGCAGGCGGAGTTCGAACGCCACGTCGGCACCGAAAATATCTGCGCGAGTATCACCGACGCGCTGCGGCGCGCCGCGGAGGTACAACGATTGCACCACGCCACTCAGAACACCGGTCTCCAGACACAAAACAAGTGACCACGAGTAGAATCTCTTTTCAACACAGTCATTTACAACACTTCGCCTCCCGAATCTGAATATTTCTTCAGATTCGAGCAATTTTTGCTGCGTTTCACTGAACCGACATCGTATTTTCTCCAAGCAGTAACACCCCGCACCTAGTCTCTACGCCGGGGCAAAGTTTCGATTTGCTTTCCCGAACAAAGGAGATTCCCTTGAAACAAAAATTCCTGGCAGTAGCATTGTCGATAGGGTTGATCGGCGCGACCCTTCCTGCTTCGGCACGCGCGAACGATGGACTCGGCGGAGGACAGAAAATCAAGCATGTTCTGCTGATCAGCGTGGACGGTCTTCACGCTCTCGATGTTGCAAAGTTTGTCGAGAGCTACCCCAACTCTGCCCTCGCCGAGCTGTCTCGTCATGGCATCACCTACTCCAACGCACGCCCGCCCGCAGATACGGATTCCTTCCCGGGTCTTCTGGCTCTCGTGACCGGTGGGTCACCCATCTCTCACGGGATGTTTTACGACGTGAGCTACGACCGGACCATATTCGGCCCCGCCAATACCACCTGCGCCGGCCAGGCAGGCAATACGATGGTTTTCGACGAGAGCATTGACAAGTACTCTGGCAATCCGCCCGTCTCGCTGAACGTCATTGATCCCACGACGCTCCCGAACCGGCTGGACGAGAATGGCAAATGCGTGCGCGTGTTTCCACATGACGCCATCAGGAGCAACACGATCTTCGAAGTCGTCAGGAGCGCGGGTGGCCACACCGCGTGGGCTGATAAGCACCCTGCCTACGACCTGGTGAATGGTCCTTCCGGCCAGGGCGTCGAAGACCTCTTCACGCCGGAAATCACCAACGCGGGCGGATTCGATGCGACTGCCAGCGTGGTCTGCACAGTGGCAGACGATCAGAAAAAAGTTAACGCGATCATTAACGAAATTCATGGCCTGAAACACGACGGAACGCCCGGTCGTGGCGTACCGGCAGTGTTCGGGATGAATTTCCAGGCCGTCAGCGTGGGGCAGAAGCTGGCAAAGGACAACAAGGACGGCAGCTGCGTTCAAGACGTAGATCCAAAGTTGAATGGGCAACCTGGCGGTTACAAAGATGGCTCCGGGACGCCGACCGACGTTCTTGCCTACGGCCTGCAAAAGACCGACGAGGCGCTGCGTAGCATGATAAATGCGCTTAAGGAGCAACACATTTATGACTCGACTCTGTTCATCGTCAGTGCCAAGCACGGCCAGTCGCCGATCAACCCGGTGAAGGTCAACAAACCGGGCCACTTCGCGGATCTGGTTGCGAGTCTGCCCGATGCGGGCACCAACCCGGCAGCGCTCACTCTCGCCAACGCCGCCGCTTGCAGCAGCGGTCCGTGCGGTTTCGTGCAGGACGACGATATCGCATTGATCTGGCTGCCGGACCAGAGCCAGACGCCCGCCGTCGCCGCGTACCTGAATGCAAATGCTGGGGCGCTATTCATCGATGAGGTCATGGCTGATGACGAGATCAATCTCAAGTTCAACAGTCCGTTGACTGACAGCCGCACTCCCGACATCATCGTGCAGCCTATCTACGGCACGACCTACACGGGCTCGTCCAAGAAAAACGCGGAACACGGCGGATTCAGCTTTGGTGATACCAATGTCGGACTCATCGTCTCCAACCCCGCTCTGCACTCCCGAACGGTCAAGACTCCAGTGGCCACCTCTCAGGTTGCGGCGTCGATCCTGAGTGCGCTCGGCATCGATCCCAGCGAACTCCAGGCCGTGCGCAAAGAAGGCACGACCGTTCTCCCGTTCCTCTTTAGCGACGACGTTGGGAGATAGCGGAAGATAGCTCCCGCCACACAAACAAGAGGCAAGACCAAGAGGGCGTCCCGCTCTGTGGAACGCCCTTTGTGCTGGAACAAGAACAATGATGTGTGGGTTTCTCTGCGCCAAATTCTTTCTTCGCTGGCAGATTTACTTCTTGAAACGGACGCTGTCCAGAATCGAGGAAAATGTTTTATCGTAGTTGCTGTAAGCGCTTTGCGGCGCTACGCAAATGAAGGAGTACAGGCCTTCCGGCCGCAACACCGTGATGACCCAATCCGTTTCCAGGCCGCCGGCAGGCGAGTCGTTGGTCAAATACGTGGAAAGACCAGGCTTGCCGTTCAAACGCACGCGTTCGCCCTGCCGCTGGATTTTCATTTTCGGATTCGATTTTTGCAGATCTTGCAGCACCTGCCGCGTCCCGTTCTCCAGCGCATTCGAATCCTTTGGATCTCCCTGAATCTGCGCAACGCCTACGATCAACCCGTACGCCAGCGCAGCGTGGCCACTGCCGTCGTCCAGAACACCGCTGTCCGGTGCGAAGGAAACGCCGCCGCCATTGCTATCAGGATATTTCTTCCAATTATCCGGATACTTGATTGTGTATGAATTTGCCTGGTACGTTGCAAAATTGCTTGAAGGAGGCGGGGGCGGCGTCGCCGCGCTAGCCGCGCCCGGAACGGGCTTCTTCACCACGGGCAGTGCTAGAACCTCGCGCTTGATGGCTTCAAACTCTGCCGAGTCGCGCTTCGCATTCGCGGGAATGCCGCCGAGCCTTTCGATCTCCTCATCCACACGCCCGACGCGGTGCTCCGGATTCGGGTGGTCTGACAAAAACTCGGGAGGGTGCTTCCCTTTCGTCTCCGCTTCGAGCTTTTCGAAAAACTGTGCCATGGCACGCGGGTCATATCCCGCATCGTAGAGAACTTGCGTGCCCATCACGTCGGCTTGCGACTCCGCCGTTCGCGAATACCTAAGGAGTACGCCTCCGGCTGCGAATGCGCCAAGCTCCGTCAACAGCGCGCCGCCCGTTGATCCACCGAAGATGCCGCTGGCAATTCCAAGAAATCCCTGCGCAGCTTGCGCTTTCGTCGCCTGGTTCGTACCATGGCGCAGCGCTACGTGTGACAACTCATGCGCCATCACTGCCGCGAGCTGCGCTTCGTTGTCCGCGGATTCGATTACGCCGCGATTGATAAATACATATCCGCCGGGCAAGGCAAACGCATTGATGGCCTTGTCGTTCACGCAATGAAATTCAAATGGGTACTGCACGCCACCCGTGGGAAGTTTGGACGCCAGGCGCATCCCGAGCTGTGTAAGGTAGGCGTCCACTTTGGGAGCATTGCACAGTGGCAACTGCTTCGCGGCGTCCAGCGCGGCCTTCTTGCCCAGCTCAACGTCCTGCTGCGGGGAGAACATGTTCCATCCGGGCTTGAGCTGCGTGCGCTGCGCCGAGGCGCGCGATGAAAACAAAAGGGATAACCCAAGAAGGAGGGCAGCGCCGTTGGCGAACCGTGGCGTTCGTACCGAAACCCTTCGAATGCCGCGAACCTCAACGCGGTTCGAATCCAAGCAATGGATGCTCACGACGGCCTCCACAATCCGATGCAGAATAGGATGGCATTCTTCGGTGCAGGGTTACTTTACAACGGAGGGGGCCGAAATGAAAAAAGCCCGGGTGGTGGGCCACCCGGGCGGGAATTCAAGAGTGAAGAGACTGGAACTTAGCGAGCCATCCGAGGCAAAGGCTCCGGCGTAGTCGTCGCGCCGGGCGCGTCAACCGACTTGCCGCTCTTTGCCGTCGCGACGCGAACTGGAAGAACCACCTCGGGACGGCGAGCGGGCATCGCAAGGTTTTCGCCTTCACGTACAAACGTCAGCTGATCCTGCTCCTTGTTCCAGTCAATGCAAACCAGATCGCCAAGGTGCACCTGCTCGGTAGCCAGCAGATTCGCCAAAGGATAAACCACGTGGCGTTCGATTGCGCGCTTCAAGTGGCGTGCGCCATAACGCTGGTCCGTGCCCTCCTGAAGAAGGAAGTCCCGGCCGGCCGGTGCCACACGGAACAAGAACTGCCCCTTGGCCGTTTCCAGAACTCGCTGCTGCACCTGGCCGAGTTCGATTTCCAAAACTTGCTCGAGCTGCTCGCGCCTCAGCGGATGGAACACCACCACTTTGTCCAGCCGATTCATGAATTCCGGAGAAAATTTCCGGCGTGCCGCTTCCGTGGCGGTGCGTTCGACCTTCTCGTTGAGGCCTGCCGCTGGAGTGTCCTTGGGCTGAACAAAGCCCATGCCACCCTGCATCAATTCGGTGATTTCTCCGCCGCCCAGGTTGGACGTCAGGAAGATAACGGTCTGCGAGAGGTCCACGCGACGGTTGTCACCGAGTGTGAGCGTGGCCTTATCCAGCATGCCAAGCAGCAATTGCCAGAGGGCGTCGCTGGCCTTTTCAATTTCATCAAAGAGCAGGAAGCTCAGCTTCAGCTTGTCCGTATGGCTCTTGGACAGCTCTTCCTGCGTGATCAGGGGATGGGTCTCGCGGTGCCCCAGGTAGCCTGGAGGCGAACCAATCAACTTGGCAATTTCATGCGAGTGCTGGAACTCCGCGCAGTCCACCTTGATTACCGCGCGCGGGTCTCCAAAGAGGATTTCCGCGGCCGCTTCCACAATGCGGGTTTTTCCGGAGCCGGTCGGTCCCAGGAACAGAAGATTGCCCACCGGGCGTCCCGGCGAATTCAGCCCTGCGCAAAAGACCTGGAACATGTCCACAAGGGACTGCACGCCTTCTTCTTGTCCCACGATCTTGGCGCGCAACGAGGAATGAAAATCACGCGTGTCGTTGCTACGGATGCTCGGATCCAGTTGCTGGCGGACGGCGGACCTCATTGCACTCAACCCTTCCTTGCGTCCAACTTGCCCCAAACGCAATGCGCGTCTCAACCCTGCGCAAGCTTGAGATAGTGCATGGGGAGTGCCAATCTTTTCCACAACCGTGCGAGTCGAAAAGCAGCGCAAACTCAACAACATACAAGAGTTGCAGTTCTGGAAACAGTCTCAACCTGTGAGACAGTGTTTCAATTGCGTGAAATGTGAGGGAGCTGAAACAGTTTGTGTCATCCGCCGGGCGACAAAAAGGGGCGCATCTTTCGATGCGCCCTGAAGTCCAAGCTCAAGTGTTACTTTAAGAGTTTGAGCGATCCGGCTTTTTCCGCGCCTGCGCCGCCGCTGGCGCCCCAGACGGCTGCGCCGCCCGAGTCTTGCGCTCTTCCTTTGCTGCTTCCGGAGGCGCATCCTCACTCTTGCCATCTTTCGCTTCCACGGCAGCAGCAGCGGCCGCCAGTAGCGGCGCCGGGCTCTGGATGAGCGCGCCCTCGCCTTCCCGGGCAAACGTCAGCCGATTGTGACTCTGGTCCCAATCGATGCAAACCAGGTCGCCCAAACTGACTTGGTCGGTGGCCAGCAAGTTCGCCAGCGGATAAACCACGTTCCGCTCAATGGCGCGTTTCAGGTGGCGGGCCCCATAGCGCTGGTCCGTCCCTTCCTTCAGCAGGAATTCCCGTCCCGCGTCCGTCACCCGAAACAGAAATTGTCCGTTGGCCGTGTCCAGAACGCGCTGTTGCACGTGGCCCAGCTCGATGTCGAGCACTTCCTGGAGCTGCTCGCGTTGCAACGGGTGGAACACGACCACCTTATCGAGGCGATTCATGAACTCCGGCGAAAACTTGCGCCGCGCCGCTTCCGTGGCGGTACGTTCGACCTTTTGATCGAGACCTGCGGCGGGAGTGTCTTTGGGCTGAACGAAGCCCATGCCGCCCTGCATAAGCTCGCTAATTTCACCGCTCCCCAGGTTGGAGGTGAGAAAGATCACCGTCTGGGACAAATCGACTTTGCGATTGTCGCCCAAGGTCAGCGTGGCCTTGTCCAGCATGCCCAGCAGCAACTGCCACAGCGAGTCGCTGGCCTTTTCAATTTCGTCGAAGAGCAGGAAGCTGAGCTTCAGCTTGTCCGTGTGGCTCTTGGCCAGCTCTTCTTGATTGATCAGCGGATGTGTTTCGCGATGGCCCAGGTACCCCGGGGGCGAACCAATCAGCTTGGCGATTTCATGGGAATGCTGAAATTCCGCGCAATCGACCTTGATCACCAAACGGGCGTCGCCGAAGAGGATTTCGGCGGCGGCTTCCACGATGCGCGTCTTGCCCGAACCGGTCGGCCCGAGAAGCAGGAGATTTCCCACAGGACGTCCCGGGGAATTCAATCCGGCGCGGAAAACCTGATACAGGTCCACCAGCGCCTGGACGCCTTCCGCCTGGCCGACAATTTTTGCGCGCAGGGCTGTTTGGAAATCCAGCGTATCCGTGCTGCGCTTGCTGGGATCGAGTGGAAGAATGTATTCACTCATGACGTCACCTCAGGGCAATGTCATGCGGTGTAGTGTATTTCTCTTTCGCTACGCCGCCAATACAAGAAACACATTCGCTGGACAAGTTGCGTCCTATAAGTAACGCGGCCATCCTGACGGAATTGGCGCTGAACTTCGCATCATTTTTTCTGATGCTTTCCATCGGTTCTCCGCGTTCTTGCTTCCTCACGGTCTTTCTCCTCTTCCCCGCTCCTACTTTGATTAGATGCCCGAAGCTCCGTTAGGTTCCTGAATCGCTGAAGCTCTCTTCTACCTGGTTAAACCCGGCCGCGGGATTTTTCTCTTGCTTGTTCTGTTGGCGTCCGCCTAGGATGGCGGGCGAGTTTTTTTCAAGGTCTGGGAGCTGGATTCGAAATGTCCTGGGATCCCGTCTATCGTTACGTGCAACGAATTCCCCGCGGAAGGGTTCTAACATATGGGAACCTTGCTAGGGCCCTGCGCCTGCCCGGCGGCGCGCGCACTGCGGGACGCGCCATGGCCGCGACGCCTTCCGGCAAGGGCATTCCCTGGCATCGTGTTCTCGGCGAGCGCGGGAAAATCCTGATCCGCGAACCCTACGCATCCCTGCAAAGAAAACTCCTCGAAAGCGAGGGCGTCACGATAGTCGGATCTCGCGTCGACCTCAAACGTCACCTCTGGAAACCACCTCGAAAAATCGCGGTGAAATCCAAAGCGTCCCGCAAGCGTATTCAAAAGTGAGATCGCAGACGGTTGCCGCCTGAGCGCTGCGAGGCAGACGCCTACCTGCGGTATGCTATACGCTCTTTTAAGGGTGCCCGCAGGCGAGTGGGTGGCCAGCGAAGATGGCAAATTCTATTCTACAAGTTGAAAACCTCGTCAAGCGTTATGGCGACGTCGAAGCAGTCCGAGGCGTCAGCTTCAATGTGGAAGAAGGCGAAGTTTTCGGCCTGCTCGGGCCGAACGGCGCGGGGAAAACGACCACCGTCGAAATTCTCGAAGGTCTTCGTACACCGGATGGTGGACGGGTCTCCGTCTGCGGCTTCGATCCGCAGCGCGATTCAGATGCGCTAAAGCACGAGATTGGCGCCGCATTGCAATCGACTTCCCTGCCCGACAAGTTGCGCGTGATGGAAGCCTTGCGCCTGTTCGCCAGCTTCTACAGAAGGCGCCGCAATCCCGAAGAGTTGCTCAAGCGCTTCGGCCTGGAAGAAAAACGCAACACTTTCTACAGCCAGCTTTCCGGTGGCCAGAAGCAGCGGCTTGCTCTGGCAATGGCTCTGGTCAACGATCCCAAGGTGCTCTTTTTCGATGAGCCGACGGCGGGCCTCGATCCCCAGGTCCGCCGGGAAATCTACGACATCATCGAAGAGCTCCGCCGCGAGAAGAAGACCATTCTGATGACCACGCATTACATCGAGGAGGCCGAGCGTCTCTGCGATCGCGTCGCCATCGTGGACCACGGAAAAGTGATTGCTCTCGGGTCGCCCCGCGAGTTGAAAGCGCATTCCGGCGGAACGACGCGGATCGAGGTTCGTCTCGCAAGACCGGAGTCCGACGGCGCGCTGAAGCGGCTGGAAGGCGTGGCCGATGCTCGCGAGGTCGATGGCGCTTACGTGATTCACTCCAATCGCGCGCCGCAAACGATTGTCTCCATCGTCAAACACCTCGAAGCGCAAGGCAACGAACTCGTCAGCCTCGAGATTGCTTCGCCTTCTCTCGAGGACGTTTTCATCGAAATGACCGGAAGGAGGCTGCGCGATTGAATAACTTCACCAATCTGACCCGCATGCGCATCCAGTTGGCGTTGCGCAACAAAATGTTCTTTTTCTTCAGCGTGATCTTTCCTCTTGGCATGTTTTTCATCTACGCGGGAATTTTCGCCAAGGGCGATCCTCTGAAGGTCAGCTATTTTCTTGGGCCGGTCATCGCCTTGAACGTGATGGGCAGCTTCTGGGGTCTCAGCGCTACGCTGGTCATGTTTCGCGAACAAGGCATTCTTCGGCGCTTCCACGTCACTCCGGTCTCCGCCACGGATATGCTCGCTTCGAGTCTCCTTGCGAACTACGCGCTCACTCTCCCCACCGTTTTCGTGGAGCTGGCCTTCGCCCGCTTGGTCTTCCACGTTCCCAATCTTGGCAACCTTTTTTCACTCGCTGTCCTCGTCACTGTGGGCACGGTATCTTTTGGCTCTCTTGGCCTTGTGGTTGCCAGTGTGACCAACACTATGCAGGAGACCCAGGTCCTCAACCAGCTGATCTGGCTCCCGCTCATTTTCTTGTCCGGCGCGACCTTGCCGATGGGCTATCTGCCGAAGGCCGCCCAAAGCATCGCCGTCTTCTTGCCGGCCACTTATTTGGTCTCCGGTCTCCAAAACGCTCTTTACGCCTCTTTTTCCGTCCGGCAATTGTCGATCCAAATTTTTTCCCTCGCCTTCTGGGCGATTCTGACTTTCTTTGTCGCCGCACAGCTTTTCCGCTGGGAGCCGGAAGCTAAGATTCCGCGCAACGCGAAGCTCTGGGCCGCCGCCACGGCTCTTCCCTTCCTACTGCTAGGCATTTGGGAGAACGGCAACGGCAAGATCTTGAGCCAGGCTCAGGGCGCTTATCGCTCGTTGGACCAACGGCCCAGTTCATCGTCGCCGGATAAGAAGTGATCCCATGATCGCCGCAGTCAGGCTCTCGTAATCACGCCAAATTGGTTCAGCAACATCTCCTGCGGCTAAGTACGATGTATTGACGCGCTCTCCCGCGTGCCGTATTCTGCGAATTCGACCAGCACCACGGCGAGTGGCGCTATCAAACAGGGAGCATCTATGCCGATTCAGGCGACTGAGAAAATCTGGCACAACGGGAAGTGGATCAACTGGGACGACGCCAAGCTGCACGTCCTCTCGCACGTCGTGAGCTACGGCTCGGCCGTGTTCGAAGGCATTCGCTGCTACGAGACCAAGCAGGGTCCCGCGATCTTCCGTGTCCGCGAGCACATGCAGCGGCTCATCAATTCCGCGAAAATTTATCGCATGGACCTTCCCTACTCCATCGACGAGTTTTGCAACACCGCCACCGAACTCGTTCGCGCCAACAAATTGAACTCCTGTTACGTCAAGCCCATCGTTCTCCGCGGTTACGGCGAGGTGGGAGTGAATCCGCTGAGCTCCCCGATTGACGTTTACATGGCTTGCTGGTCCTGGGGCGCCTATCTGGGGCCCGATGCTCTCGCAAAGGGCGTGGACGTCGGCGTCAGCTCCTGGACGCGCATAGCGCCGAACACTTTGCCCGCGATGTCCAAAGCCGCGGCAAATTACATGAACTCCCAGCTCATTCGTATGGAAGCGTCGTTTAACAACTACGCGGAAGGCATCGCACTCGATTCCGGCGGCCACGTCAGCGAAGGCTCCGGCATGAACATCTTTCTCGTTCACGATGGGACACTTTATACGCCGCCGCTGGCCACCAGTATTTTGCCGGGCATCACCCGCGACGCCGTCGTGAAGCTCGCCGAAGATCTGCGCATTCCCGTGAAGGAACAAGTGATTCCTCGCGAGATGCTCTACATCGTGGATGAAGTTTTCTTCGTTGGCACGGCCGTCGAAGTCACGCCCATCCGTTCGGTCGATCGCATCCAGGTGGGCAAAGGTGTCGCTGGCCCTGTCACGCGCAAGCTGCAGGAAGAATTCTTCGCCATCACCAGCGGCAGCAAGCCCGACCGCCACAACTGGCTCACGCCGGTCAACGCTCCCGTCGGCGCTGCAACGCGCTAGCCGTCCGTCGTTGCGGTTCTCCTCGGCTGCGCCCTCGAAGCGCTCAGCCCGACCGCTCGCTCGCCATTCAACAAGAACGCCGTCGGTGAAACACCCTCAGCATCATCGCGCGACAGCGTTGGCAATGCGCTTGGCTTTTGAAGTATACATATGACCATGGTACAATGACCATAGCTATAAAGGAGTTTCAGCATGAGGACGATGGCAGCGGGTGCCTTTAAGGCAAATTGTCTCGCAGTTATGGACGAAGTTCAGGCCAAGCATGAAACCGTCGTGATCACGAAGCATGGCAAGCCTGTGGCGAAGCTCGTCCCCGCCGGGCCACCCGTCGATGATATTTTTGGTTTCCTTCGTGGGAAGGTCACTATCACCGGCGACGTGGTCTCCCCCGCGTTGTCGGGGCGTGAATGGGGCCATCTCAAGTGATTTTGCTCGACACGCATGTTGTGCTTTGGCTGACGTCTGATCCTGGCAAGCTTTCGGGCAAAGCCACGAAGGCCATTGAGGCCTCGCGCAAGAACGGCGAGGGTGTGGCCATCTGCGATATTACCCTTCTCGAGTTGACCACGCTCGCGAGTAAGGGCCGCATCCACCTCGGTATCAGCCTCGAATCCTTTTTGCAGGAAATCGAGGCCCGCTTTGTCGTCCTGCCGATTAGTGGCCGCGCGTGTGCGCGCGCCATGGGATTTCCAGCAGGTTATCCCAAAGATCCAGCGGATCGCATTATCGGGGCCACCGCGCTCGTCGAGGGGCTATCTCTGATTACTGCGGACCGTGAAATCCGTCGCTCCAAGCTGGTTCCCACGATTTGGTAAGAAGACAGTGAAAATCATGGCCTCAAGGAGAGGCCTTCTTAAACATTTTCTTGTCTTCCTCCGTCTTTTCTCCGGCGGTCGACAATTAACTGTGGACTGTCAACCTCTTCCCTATTCGTTGACTCCCTCTACTGCACCCCCTATCATTTCGCGCAGCGGCAACCCTTCTAATGACCGGCCAAACCATCGCGCACTACAAAGTTCTTGAACAGCTCGGCAGCGGCGGCATGGGTGTGGTCTATGCCGCCGAAGATCTGAAGCTTGGCCGCCGTGTCGCCCTGAAATTTCTTCCCGAAGCGCTCAACAAAAATTCTCAGGCCCTCGAGCGTTTCCGCCGCGAGGCGCGTGCCGCTTCTGCGCTGAATCATCCGAACATCTGCACCATTCACGAAATCGGGGAACACGATGGGAAGTCTTTCATCGTGATGGAGCTGCTCGAGGGCGAAACGCTCAAAGAGCGTATCTCGGGGCGGGCTCTTGCAATCGAGGCCATCCTCGAGATCGGTGTGCAAGTCGCCGACGCGCTCGATGCCGCGCACAAGAAAGGCATCGTCCACCGCGACATCAAGCCCGCGAACATTTTCATGACCGCGCGCGGGCCAGCAAAGCTAATGGACTTCGGTTTGGCGAAGCTCCCGCCGGACGGTAACGTCCCAGGAACCACGCTCGGCTCACTCGAAGGTGTGACCACCGAGGAAGCCCTCACCAGCCCTGGAGTTGCCATGGGCACCGTGGCCTACATGTCCCCCGAACAAGCGCGAGGTGAAGAGCTCGATGCGCGCAGCGATCTTTTCAGTTTTGGCGCCGTCCTCTACGAAATGGCCACCGGCCGCGTTGCGTTTCCTGGTCCCACTTCCGCCGTCGTTTTCCACGCTATCCTTGAGCGCATTCCGCCGCTTCCGAGCGCCGTGAATCCGAAGCTCCCATCGCGCTTCGACGAAATCGTTTCGAAGGCATTGGAAAAAGACCGCACCCTGCGCTACCAGAGCGCCGCCGAAATCGGCGCGGACCTCAAGCGCCTGAAGCGCGACACAGACACCTCGCGCGTGACTGCCGCAACAGGTGCAGCGAGCGCTGCCACGCGCCCTGCGCGTAGCATGAAACTCCGCATGGGCCTGCTTGCCGCGGGCCTTTCTATCGCCGTCGTTCTTGCGTTCGTGCTTCTCTTCGGAGTGAACCGTTCGAAAGAAAACTCGGTGGATTCTGTAGCCGTTCTGCCATTTGTAAACGCCACGGGCGATGCGAATGCCGAATACCTCAGCGAAGGAATCACGCAAGGCCTCATCAACACGCTTGCGCAATTGCCAAAGTTGAAGGTCGTCTCCCTGATGTCGGCCTACCGCTACAAAGGCAAATCCATCGATCCGCCGGCAGTCGCCCGCGAACTTGGCGTTCATTCCATTCTCACCGGACGCATGACACAGCAGGCCGACAACCTCATCATCAGCGCGGAATTGATTGACGCCGAGCACGACCGCCAGATATGGGGCAAGCAGTATCAACGCAAGCTCACTGACGTAAATTCCTTGCAATCGGATATCACTCGCGACGTCACAGATAATCTGCAACTGAGGCTTACTGGCGCCCAGCAAAATCTCATGGCCCAGCGGCCCACGCAGAACCCGGAAGCCTACCAGTTGTACTTACAGGGCCGATTCTATTGGAATCGCCGAACGACCGGTGGAGTGAACAAGGCGATTGGCTATTTCCAGCAAGCCATCGCGAAGGACCCCAATTATGCCCTCGCGTATTCCGGGCTCGCCGGTTCTTACTTCTCCTTGGCACGGAACAGCGCTATCTCGCCGAAGGAAGCAGGTGCGAAAGCACGCCAAGCCGCGGAAAGAGCGCTCGAATTGGATCCCACTTTGGGTGAAGCTCATGCGGCTATGGGTCTAGTGCTGTTGGTCCTCGAATGGAATTTCTCCGGGGCGGAGCGCGAATTCCAGCGAGCGATTGATCTCAACCCCAGCTACCCTTATGCCCACCAATGGTATGCGGAGCTCTTGGGGGCCACGGGCCGCTACGAGGAATCCATAAAGGAAATCCGCAAGGCTTTGGAGCTCGAGCCTTTCACGCCTATCCTCAACTTCAATTTGGGCCAGACACTGATGTTTGGAAAGCATATTGCGGAAGCCGAGCAGGTATTTCGCAAAACCCTTGATATGGACCCGAATTTTCCAATCTCTCACTACGGCTACGCTCAAGTTTTGATTCTTGAGAAGAGATTTGACGAGGCCGTGACCGAAATGGAGAAAATTGTTCAATCCATCCCGGAATCGTCCTACTACCGCGGCTATCTCGGATATGCCTGTGCCAGGGCCGGCAAGACCGAGCGTGCTCGAAAAATTCTCGGTGAATTGATCGAAGAAGCCAAAACAAAGTACGTCTCTTGGCTGGGAATCGCAAACATCTACGTGGGCTTGGGTGAGAAGGATCATGCATTTGCGGCGTTCGAGCTGGCCTATCAGCAAGGTGACCCTCGCATGGAAGGGCTCCGCGCGCGTGCCGACGTGGATTCGTACTGGACCGAAGATCCGCGATTCGCTGAGCTCTTGAAAAAAATAGGCCTTCCTCCGCTGAATCCATAGTCTCTACTTCATCGTGTCCGAAATTCTCGCGGGAAGCTGGCGTTGCGCATTGCATTCCGGCTAGAATGCAGCCGTTCGAATCCGATGCATACCTATCCAGTCGGCAAATGAACTCAGCTCCTTGTTCGGAGGATTTTCGTGTACAGCACATCGCAAAAACTGGTCGCGGAATTTATCGGAACCTTCGCGCTGATTTTCTTCGGCGCCGGTGCGATCTGCGCCGATCAATACCTGCACGGCGCGGGAGGAATCGGTCTTCTTGGCATCGCCCTCGCGCACGGCCTCACCATCGCCATCATGGTTTCCGCCCTCGGCCACATTTCCGGCGGTCACTTCAATCCCGCCGTCACCATCGGCTTCTGGGTCACCAAGCGCGTGAACACGATTGATACCGTTCTGTATTGGGTCGCGCAACTCGCCGGCGCGACCGCTGCTGCGTTCCTCCTGAAAGTGGTCGTCCCCGAAGAAACCTGGCGCGCCGTCGCTCTTGGCGTCCCCGAGCTTGCACGCGATTTTCCCCGCTGGGCAGGGATGGCTCTCGAAGGCGTAACAACTTTTTTCCTCGTGCTCGTCGTTTTCGCCACGGCCGTCGATGAAAAAGGCGCCTTTAAATCCATCGCGGGCTTTGGCATCGGCCTCACGATTACACTCGGCATCCTGGTTGCCGGCCCGCTCACTGGCGCCACCCTGAACCCGGCGCGCGCTTTCGGCCCTGCATTGGCCGCCACCCACTGGGCCAATCACGGCGTCTACTGGGTCGGCCCGCTCGCCGGTGGATTTCTCGCCGGCCTGCTTTACGATTCCTTATTTCTCAAGAAGCCCTGACCGCTGGCTAACGGCGGCACCTCCTCCCGCGGTCTTGACTTTCAATTGTCACCATTCGACCTCTCCTTTCGGCCAGTTAACTACCGCGAAACCTGCTCGCTCAGTCGCCTTGTCCGCCCTCCTGCCCGGTGCTAGTGTCGCGTATTAGCTGCATTCTTGCGGGGTTTACACGATATGGCCGTAAGCATTGACGATCTGCTCCGTCGCGCTGTCGAAAACAAAGCGTCCGACTTGCACTTGAAAGTCGGCAATCACCCTTATCTGCGCGTGGACGGCTTGCTCGCCCCGCTCACGGACGTCCCCCGCATCACGCCCGAAGAAATGCTTTCGATGGCGTTCAGCATGATGACCAACCGCCAGAAGCAAAAGTTCAAGGAAACGGCGGAGTTGGACATGGCGTACGGCGTCGCCGGTCTGGGGCGCTTCCGCGTCAACGTCTTCCAGCAGCGCGGCAACGTCGGCATGGTGCTCCGCGTCATTCCCACAAAAATCCGCACCACGGACGAACTGAACCTCCCTCCGGTCATTACAAAAATTTGCGAAGAGCAGCGCGGCTTGGTGCTCGTCACGGGAACCACCGGTTCCGGTAAGTCCACCACGCTCGCCGCGATGATTGACCGCATCAATGCGAATCGCGCCGATCATCTGATCACCATCGAAGACCCCATCGAGTTCCTGCACCGCGACAAGAAGAGCTTCATCAATCAGCGCGAAGTCGAAGTGGACACCGCAAACTTCTCCACCGCTTTGCGCGCTGCTCTGCGTCAAGACCCGGACGTGATTCTGGTCGGCGAAATGCGCGACCTCGAAACCATTTCCACGGCGCTCCTTGCCGCGGAAACCGGCCACCTCGTGCTTTCCACTTTGCACACCCTCGACGCCACGGAAACGATTCAGCGCATCATCGCCGTCTTTCCGCCGCCGGAGCAGAAGCAAATTCGTTTGCAGTTGGCCGCCACGTTGAAAGCCGTCGTCTCGCAGCGCCTGGTGCGCCGCGCCGATGACAAGGGCCGCGTGCCCGCCGTCGAAGTCATGATCGCCACGGGATACATTCGCGATTGCATCATCAACGCGGACAAGACGCGCTTGATTCATGACGCCATCGCCGCCGGCACCAGCCAGTACGGCATGCAGACCTTCGATCAATCGCTCTTCGATCTCTACTCCAAGCAGCTCATCACCCTCGACGAAGCTCTCGCGCGCGCATCCAACGCCGACGAATTCAAGCTGCGCATTCAGGGCATTCGCTCCGCCTCCGACGCCGCCCGCGAAGAAATGGCCTCGCAAATGGCCGACTTCGAGCGCTTCGCCCGCAAATAATTTAATCGAACCGGCGAACGGTATGAGTAAATGGCGAGCGAGAGCTCTAGAATCCTTTCCAGAAATGCGGTTTGAGATCGAAAGTGCCGATTCATTAACCGAGCTTTGGATCGAGCTTACTTCGCGCTTTGAGTCCCACTATACTTCGCCGGCCTCGACAACCATCACGGCTTCCGATTTTATCCGTAGGGTGTATTTGTACGGAATGTGGTGCAGCGCTGCGGAGGATTGGCGCGCAAGAGAAGTCGCTTACATCGGATTTTTCGAAAGCATTGCTCCATTTGCGATTCGGTCCGGAAAATCTGAGTACAGCAGGATCGTTGAGGACCTTGTGGCAAACCTCGGCATGCCGGAGATTAAGAGACGTGCTGGCAATCTCGGCTACAGCCTGTCCTCTGCCCAACTGCAACAACTCTTGAAGGACGCAGAAGAATTTGCGCGAATTCGAACGAAGAGATCAGCGAAGAGGTGAAGTCCGTTTCTTCATCCGCGTCTCGCCGCAATCCTTCCGAATTCTCTGTGCGCTCAGTGTTCCAACCTCTGTGCCCTCTGTGTTAAGCCGTTTCTTTGTTCGCCGCTAGCCACCTCTCCGCGTTCTTTGTGTCTCCGCTTTCGTCTTCTCTTTTTGTCTTCCTTTCAACTTTCAACTGTTAACTTTCGACCTCTTACTCTCCTCTAGCCCTTCGCTACTGCCTCTCCGCGCCTACTCAGTGTCTTGTGCGTCTCTGCGCTACATTTTCTTCTTCCCTTTCTTCCTTTCGACTTTCAACTGTCGACTGTCAACTTCCTCTCCCGCCACTCGGCACTAGCCACTATCCAGTTTCTCCGCCTCTATCTTTACTTCGTTACTTCATTACTTCTATCCTTCCTCTATGTTCAGCAGGCCTCGCCAGCTTGAAACGGAATCGGAGCTGTACGATGTCGCGGTGCGCGCACTGATGCGCCGCGCGCATTCCGTGCATGAAATGAAGAAAAAGCTCGAGCGGCACAGCGACAACGAACTGCTGGTGCAACTGGTGATGGCGCGCTTGAAAGAAAACGGCCTGATCGATGACGCGCGGTATGCGAAGCAGTTCGCGCGGCAGCGGACCGAATCGCGCAAGCAAGGAAAATTCCGGATTGCACGCGACTTGCGTGGGCGAGGGATTCCGGACCGGCACATCGAGGCTGCGCTGGAGGAAGCTGCCAAGTCCACCGATGAAGGCGCGATGGTGCGCCAGCGCATCGAACGCAAGCTGCGTTCCTACCGCGGCGAACTCGACGAAAAGAAGTTGGCTTCCATGTATCGCAGCCTGCTTCGCGCGGGCTTCTCCGCAGATGTGGTGCGCCGGGAATTGAAAGCGGCGACGCGAGAAGAGGTGCCAGATGCCGAGATGGAAAGCGAATAGAGTTCCAATTTGGGAAGTGTCCACCCCTGACGCCGTTACGGCTAACGATTGCGGATAGGTCTTACGGTCATCCGCCACTTTGGTCTGCATTGCAGTCTTGTCTGTATTGCAATCTAGTTTGCGCCGCAAACCAAATCGAGATTTGCACCTTCGGCCGCCACCATCCCGGCTCGGCCGAGACAAGTTCCTTGTGCCCCAGAATTGCCGCTCCCAAGAGGCTCTGCCATAATGCAGTGATTGTCGATGTGCGGCGATTGAGGCTTACGTGACGGGCGTATTGGAAACTAAAAACTTCTGGAGCGGGAACGAGATCCGCGAAGGGTTCCTGCGCTTTTTTGAAAGCAAAGGACACCGGCGCGTTCGCAGCTCGTCGATGGTGCCGCATGGCGATCCCACGCTGCTCTTCACAAATGCTGGGATGAACCAGTTCAAGGATGTTTTTCTCGGCCTCGAAAAGCGCGATTACACGCGCGCGACGTCCTGCCAGAAATGTGTACGCGCGGGCGGCAAACACAACGACCTGGAAAATGTCGGTTTCACCAAACGTCATCACACGTTTTTCGAGATGCTAGGCAATTTTTCCTTCGGCGATTATTTCAAGAAGGAAGCGATTGCCTATGCCTGGGAGCTGGTCACGTCTCCAGAATGGTTCGCCATACCAAGTGAAAAGCTCTACGTGACAGTCTTTGATGGGAGTTTTCCTGGGCCGACGGTTGCTCCGGATATGGAACGCGATGAAGTAGCGCGTAGCTCTTGGCTGAACCAGGGCGTTTCTGTAGATCGCATTTTCGAGTTGGGAGCCGAAAGCAATTTCTGGGCGATGGGCGACACGGGACCCTGCGGCCCGTGCAGCGAGATTCATTACGACATGGGGCCTGCCGCATCTGACGTCGGCCACACGGATTGCAAATTTCCATGCGATTGCGGCCGCTACGTCGAAATCTGGAATCTCGTCTTCATGCAGTTCAATCGAGATTCATCGGGCTTCACTTTGCTTGCCAAACCGTCCATCGACACCGGCATGGGCCTCGAACGCGTCGCCGCCGTCCTCCAAGGCGTAATCTCCAATTACGACACCGATTTGTTCAAGCCGCTCATCGCGAGGGCTGGTGAGCTGATTTACGTCACGCCCGGCTTTCGTCCAGACTCGGACGCATCGCTACGAATAATTTCGGACCACTCGCGGGCAGCGACACTTCTGATCTCTGACGGTGTGATCCCCTCTAACGACGGCCGGGGATATGTCCTACGGAAGATAATGCGGCGTGCCATCTATCATGGCCGAATCTGGAACAAAACGCAGCCCTTCCTGCACGAGATGGTGTACGCAGTTAGAGATTCAATGAAGAGCGCGTATCCAGAGCTGAAAGAAACGGCAAACCAGGTTGCGAATGTGGTATCAGCGGAGGAAGAAAGATTTACACATACTCTCGACGTCGGATTGCGAAAGTTGGAGGATCGGGTTGGCGACCTTCGAAGACTTCCGCTAAAAGATATTGAGCGTTATGTCGAGAGGTTGGAGAAAGAAGGGAAAGTTAAGCTCGATCACGAAGTCAGAAAATACAAGACCGAAAACATTTTATTCGCGAAGTCCGACGAAGAACTTAGTGCCGGTGCCACCGACCTGCTGGGCCCGGAGCTGGCTCCTCATCTCGTAGAATACGTGCGCAAAACTGCGAGGCTCCGACCGAGTTTTCCAGGTGAGGAAGCATTCAGGCTCTATGACACTTACGGTTTGCCGCTGGATTTCATTGAGGACGCATTGCGAGATCAGGGTTTCGATTTAGACCATCAAGAGTTTGATCGGGCGATGGAGGAGCAGCGGAAGAAGGCGCGGGCGTCGTGGAAGGGTGGGGCGAAAGAGGCGGCGAATCCGGCGTATGCGAAGATTGCGGACCGATTTACGACGGAGCCGGATTTTTATTTTGGGACGTGTGCGAAGGATTGCGCCGTCGAAGCGATCATCACGAAGCTGGGGGCGGTGGCCGAGCTGAATCCCGGGGAGAGCGGTGAGGTCGTTCTCGATCGCACGGTGATTTACGCGGAGTCGGGCGGGCAGGTCGCTGATACCGGGGCGTTCTACGACAATTCGGAATCGCAACAGCTCGCGGAAGTGACAGGCGCGTTTTATCCCGTCGCGGGACTTGTAGCGCACAAAGTGGTGGCCAAGGAGACGCTGCGCGTCGGCGATCGCGTGACAGTGGTGGCGGATGCGGAGCGGCGCGCACGGATTATCCGCAACCACTCGGGAACGCATCTCGTTCATGCGGCGCTGCGGAATATTCTGGGCGCGCACGTCAAACAGGCCGGCTCGCTGAATGCGCCGGAGCGGCTGCGTTTTGATTTTTCACATTTCGCGCACGTGGATGCGGAGGAGCTGCGGGATATCGAGCAGCAGGTGAACGACGAGATTCGCCTGAACACGCAAATCGAAACGAACGTTACGTCGCTCGAAGACGCTCTGGCTTCGGGCGCGCTGGCATTTTTCGGCGACAAATATCCGGAGCACAACGTCCGCGTCGTCACCATTCCCGACCCACGCTCGCCGCGCGGCTTTTACTCGAAGGAACTTTGCGGCGGCACGCACGTGCAACGCATCGGCGACATCGGCGTGCTGAAAATCGTCAGCGAAGAATCCGTGGCGGCCGGCGTTCGCCGGATCGAAGCGGTCACCGGCGTTGGGGCGCTGGAACACTACCAGCACCAGGCGCAAATCCTGCGGCAACTTGCCGGCACGCTCAACGTCGGCGAGGAAGCCATCCTGGCACAAGTCGAGAAGCTTTCGCAGACCGCCAAGCAACTGGAGAAGGATCTGGAAGCCCAAAAGCGCAAGGGCGCCCTGAACCAGGTGGACGAGCTGGCGGCCCGGGTCCAGATGGTCAAAGGGGTCAAATTGATCGCTGCAGAGGTCGCAAATGTGGACCGGGAGGGCCTCCGGCAGCTGGTGGATACCCTGCGGCAGAAGCTGGGGTCGGGAGTGGTCGCCCTGGGCATGCCGGAGGACGGCAAGGTGGCGCTGATTGCCGGGGTTACCAAGGACCTGACCGCTAAAGTCCATGCTGGCAAGCTGATACAGGCACTGGCCAAGCAGGTGGGCGGCTCCGGGGGCGGCAGGCCGGACCTGGCCGAGGCTGGCGGAAAAGACACAACTGCCCTAAAAAGTGCCCTATTGAGTATCCCCTCCCTCCTCGAGCCCTTGTTATAATGGGGGTAGGTGCGGCCCTTGCGGGGCCGCGATAGCGCCAGAAGCCGTCCGGCCGGCTACACTTACGCGCGCGACCCTGACCGGGTCGTGTCCAGTGCGGCTCAAACCGAGCCGACCTCCTGCCAGCACGGCTTCGTAAGACGAACCACTCGCCAGGCGTTCTCCCCCAGGGGTAGACCGTTTGGCAGGGGCTCCTAGTACGGAAGAGACATTGACCCCAACCAGGCGATGTCGAAAACTGTACACTCTGAATCTGGTTGCAAAAATGGTGTTTGCCTTCCCCGAGGCACAATGGTGAAACGCACGGCAATCACGGCAGGGCTTCATCTGGGAACGCTGGTTCTTTGCACGAGTTTTTTCGCACCGCGCGCCAGCACCCAGATCTCCAAGGTTTTGGAACCGACAGGACGGCAGCTTTTCGTCAATGCCGAACCCCCGGCGACTCTGAAGCTTGGCGGAGCAAGGCCGCGCGCAACCATCTACCTGCCTGGCGAATCTTCTTTTACCGGACGCAACCGTCCGGCCATGAGCATTGACCGGGACGGAACAGAAAAACTCGTACGAGAAGCTGCGGAACGGCATCGCGTGGACCCGGCACTCGTTCGCGCGGTGATCGAGACGGAATCGAACTGGAACCCGCGGGCGTATTCGCGCAAAGGCGCCGGCGGATTAATGCAATTGATTCCCACGACGGCGCAACGATACGGAGCGTACGACTTGTTTAACCCGAAACAAAATATCGACGCCGGGGTTAGACATTTGAAGATGTTGCTGCAGCGCTACAATGGCAACTTGGATCTGGCTTTGGCGGCGTACAATGCAGGTGAAGGGGCGGTTGACAAGGCACAAGGGATTCCGCCGTTCCGCGAAACGCGGGACTACGTGCAAAAAGTACAGAATGCCTATTTCCGGCCGGGCTCGGGGCGACTTGCAGATGCGTTTATCAATCGACGCGCGATCCACAGAGACGTTGCGCCTGACGGCCGCATCATATTCAGCAACGAATAGAGAGAGTTGTAAGTTTTTGGTGCTTGGTTCTCAGGCTCCGGCGATCCTGTATTGGGATCGGAAACTTGTTGAAGAATTTATTGTCGTGAAGCCTGGGTTGCGGCCATAGTTGAGTAGCGTTTGGGGGATGTAGGTTGATGTTTCCGGGCGAGAAAAATTTGCGCAGGAACTTCGCCAGCGTTTCGCCAGTTTTTGTGGCGCTCGGATTGGCGCTGTGCGTGGCGCCGACATCTGCCGCGAAGGCACGCGCCGAGAGTTCCGAAACCGCTACGACGGTGAAACGGCAGGCGGCGACGACGCAATTTGCGCGCGCGGAAGAACAGCGCGAGCAGCTGAACAGCAAACCTTCCGAGAAGCGCACGCTCTCCGATTACAAGCAAGTCGTTTCCAGTTATCGCCGGGTCGCGCTGATTACGCCGCGCGCTCCCCAAGTGCCTGATTCGCTTCTGGCCATCGCCGAGGTGTACACGGAAATGGGCGACCGCTTCGGGCGCAGCTACTACCAGTCGGCGGCGGACTCGTATCAGTTTCTGGTGCGCGAGTATCCGAAGAGCAAGTATTGCCAGGATGCCATCCTGCGGATTGCAAAATTGCAGCGCGACCGGCTGGGCGATGCGGAACTGGCGAAGAAAACGTATGAAGACTTCTTGAAGCGCTATCCGCGTTCGCCGCGGAAACGCGAAGCCCAGGAGTCACTGGCGGAACTGGCGCTGCTGCAGAACAGCGAAGCTTCGTCTTCGGCGCTGAACGCGGCGGCAAATTCCGCGCCGAGCGAACCCGCCGAAAGGGATGCGCGCCCGAATGCTCCGGTGCATTCCGGCGGCAAATCCGTTGCGCGGGCGGATTCGCGGCAAGTTCCGCGGGTGCGGCGAATTCGCGCGGCCGCGAATGGCGAGGCCACGCGCGTAACCATCGATCTGGAAGACAGCGTGCAATATGCCTCCGGGCGCATTGCGAATCCGGACCGGATTTTTTTTGACCTGCATGCGGCAAAGCTGATGCCGGAAGTGGCGCGCGAAAATATTCGCGTGGACGGCGGCCTGCTGACGGCGGTGCGGGTGGCCCAGAATCATCAAGGCGTGGTGCGCGTGGTGCTGGACGTGGAAGGCGTGAAGGATTACACCGCTTCACTGACGAACAATCCGACACAGCTTTTGATCGATCTGTATGGAAATTCCCGGACGGCGACGGTGCGCACCGCCAAAGCAAGACGCAGAGAGCAAGCGGACGGTGAAGACGCGAGCGCAGGATCGAACAGCGCCCAGAATGTCGCTGCAAGAAATTCGAGCGAGAATCCGCTTCCTGCGCCGGCGGGAAATTCCAACAGCGCGATCAGTGGCTCGGTTGCGGGGGGCGCCCCGGCGGCGGGACGCAATGCGGGTTCGACGGCGAAAAACTTGAAATCCAAATCCGCGAAGGCAGCTGCCAGCGCGAAACCGGAATTAGTTCAGCCTTCGACCGCGCCGCTGCCAACACGCGACGGGCAATCCACACTGACGCGCGCGCTGGGGCTGAAGATTAGCCGGATCGTGATTGACGCGGGCCATGGCGGGCACGATACCGGGACGATCGGGCCGACGGGATTGATGGAGAAGGATCTCTGCCTGGACGTGGCGCTGCGGCTGGGGAAGATTATTCAGCAGCGCCTGCCCGGCGCGGAAGTGGTTTTCACGCGCTCGGATGACACATTCATTCCGCTGGAAGAACGCACGAATATCGCGAATGATGTAAAGGCGGACCTCTTCCTTTCCATTCACGCGAATTCCAGCCGCGATCACGCGGCGCGCGGCATCGAGACCTACTACTTAAACCTGAAAGGCTCGGCAGAAGCGATGGAAGTCGCGGCGCGCGAGAACGCTTCTTCCCAGGAAGGCGTTCACGAATTGCAGGACCTGGTCAAGAGAATCGCGCGGACGGAAAAAATTGACGAGTCCAAGGAGTTTGCGGAAGACATCCAGGATTCGCTGGCGAAGCGGGTCGAGAGGTCCGGGAGGTCGATCCGGAACCGCGGCGTGCGAAAGGCGCCCTTCGTGGTACTGATTGGCGCGGACATGCCGTCGATCCTGACGGAGATTTCGTTTTTGAGCAATCCGGCGGACGAAAAGCTGTTGAAGCAGCCCGAACAGCGCCAGAAGATGGCCGAAGGGCTGTACCAGGGCGTCGCCAGCTATCTCCAGAGCATGAACAGCGTAACTGTGAACCTGCCAGCAAGGCCGATGGGTGGCCGGAGCGGGTCGGTGGCTCCCGTCGAACAATCCCGCAACCAGAACTAGGGTTTTGGTGTCTAATAGAAGCCGGGATGCGAAAACTTCACTTCATTGTGGCTTTCTTGCTGGCGCTTGGCGTCGGGCTGCCCGTGTGTGCCGAGCAGCAGACCCTGCCCACTCATTTTGGGAGTTGGTCCGGCAAGCCCACGCCGATGTCGGTTGAAACCGAAGCGCCGCTAAACTACGTAAACATTTGGAAGGAAGCGGGGCGCAAGCCGGGCGAATTCTGCCAATACACATCGGGCGCTGCCAAGATCCAGGCATCGTTGGAGAAGTATAAAGATCCCACCAGCGCTTACGAGGTGTATACCGCGTATCTGAATCCCAGTATGCATCCCACGACGCTGAACAGGACTTCGGCCGTGGACGGCGATCGGATGCTGGTGCTGCTGGGCAGCTTCATTCTGGAAGTGCGTCCGGTGCAGGCCATCTCCACGGAGGATCTGACGACCTTCGTGAATGCTGTGAGCGCGCATGCCGACCCGACGCCGCTGCCACCGATCCGCTTGTGCTTGCCGAAAGGGTTCCTGGATGGAACGCAGAAGTATGCGCTTGGGCCCGCGGGATTCCAGAGCGGCCTGGCTGCGCTGAAGCGAGATGAATTCGCGGCGCTTACGAAGGAAGCAGGTTTCGCGTCCAAGGCGGAGGCCATCGTAGCCGAGTATCGCAATGGCAAGGATTCCGCGGGATTGTTGCTGATCGAATATCCAACGCCACAGCTTGCGCAACAACATTTGCGGCATTTGGAACAAGCGCTTTCGCCGGAGGCCAAGCAGGCCGGAACAACCATCGAGCGCGATGCTTCGCTGCTTTCTGTGGTGCTGAGGCCATCGTCGGCGGCCTACGGCAATTCCCTGCGCGCGGCCGTGAATTACGAGACCAGCGTCACCTGGCACGAGCCAAAGCACACGCTGACCGATCCGCCGTGGGCGACGATGCTTGCCAAGATCATGATCGCTACGATGCTGTTTATGCTCGTGGCCGTGGTGCTGGGAGCCGCGTTTGGCGGCGTCCGCGTGCTCGCGAAAATCTTCTTTCCGGGAAGAGTATTTGACCGTCCGGACCAAATGGACGTGCTGCAGCTGGGCCTCTCGAGCAAGAGAATCGACTCCCGCGATTTCTACTAGCCTCCGATTGCTATCCTATAGTAACCAATTGGTTTCGGAAACGTCCAATAAGTACCGGACCCCGACCGCATTTTGCGCTTGCTGACAACTGTCGTAAGATTTGAGGCACTACGGACACAAATGAGCCGAGCTATCTCAATTCAAAATGCAGAGAGAAGCCGAGGCGCAGGACGCGGGGCTTGCGCTTTGCTGCTGGTACTCGCGGCTGGCGTATTCGAATTCGGCTGCCAGAAGAGCGCTGCCGAGAATCCTGCCGCCGCAGCCCCGGCTATCCCAGTGCAGGTGCAGATTGCGACCGCAGTGAAAATTCCCGAGACCACAGAGTATCTCTCGCTGCTGAAGTCGCGGCACTCGGCGGCCATCAACCCGCAAGTGGAAGGGCTAATCACAAGAATTTTCGTGAAGTCAGGAGAACGAGTGGCGGCAGGAACTCCGCTGCTGCAAATTGATCCACTGCGGCAAGAAGCGGTGCTGAACAGCCAGGAAGCTTCCCGCGCAGCGCAAGAAGCCAACGTGCGGTACGCCAAGATTTCCCTGGAGAGGGCGCAGAAGCTGCTGGATACCGGAGTGATCAGCAAACAAGAATTCGACAACGCGCAAACCGCGTATGACGCCGCGCTCTCGCAGTTGAAGGCGCTCGATGAGCAAGTACGGCAGCAGAAAGTTCAGCTTCACTACTACAGCGTGACCTCGCCGATGGACGGAATCGTGGGCGATATTCCGGTTCGAATGGGCGACCGCGTGACGGTTGCGACGATGCTGACAACGATCGACGAGCCGGGAGCGCTGGAAGCGTACATCTACGTTCCTGCCGAACGCGCGCGCAATCTGAAAGTAGGTTTGCCCGTGCGGCTGCTGGACAGCGCGGGCAATTCCGCCGGGGACACGCGCATTACGTTCGTTTCGCCGCAAGTGGATACCGAAACGCAAAGCGTCCTTGCCAAGGCCATGGTTGAGAATTCGGCGGGCAAACTGCGCATCGCGCAGCAGGTACGCGCGCAGATTACCTGGGGCACGCACGAAGGCCCGGTGATCCCCGTGCTTGCAGTGCAGCGCATCAATGGACAATTTTTTGCATTTGTTTCCGTGAAGGAGGCGAAAGGAACTGTGGCACGGCAGAAAACGTTGAAGCTCGGCGAGACTCTGGGGAATGACTTCGCGGTGCTGGAGGGCTTGAAGCCGGGGGACCACGTCATCATTTCCGGCACGCAGTTCTTGCAGGACGGCATGGCCGTCACCGAGCAAGTGGCGGGCGACAGCAAGGGCACAGCCGCGCGGTAATGCCTGTCAACTACATGAACCGCTCCAATCCACTTCAACCCCAGGCGGAACCCCTCCTTGTTCGTTGATTTTTTCATTCGGCGCCCGGTCTTCGCGACGGTCTGCGCTCTTTTCATTATTCTGGCCGGCGCGATTTCTATTCCCACACTGCCGATCGCGGAATTTCCCGACCTTGCGCCGCCGCAGGTCATCGTAAGCAGCGGTTACATCGGGGCGAACGCGCAGACGGTGGAATCCGCGGTTACGATTCCGCTGGAACAGGCCATCAACGGCGTCGAGGGGATGAAGTACATCTCCTCGACGAGCGGCAACGATGGGACGAGCCAGGTGACGGTCGTTTTCGACGTGACGCGGAATGTGGACCTGGCATCGGTGGACGTACAGAACCGCGTTAACCAGGCGCTCGGCCGGCTCCCCAACGAAGTCAAGAATACCGGCATCATCATCACCAAGCAGATTGGCGGATTCGTTCTCGGTGCGGGGGTGTATTCGGACGGCGGGCAGTACGACAGCCTGTTCCTAAGCAATTATCTAGATGTTTACGTCAAGGATGCGCTGAAGCGCGTGAAAGGCGTGGGCGACGCGATCGTCTTCGGCGAACGCAAGTACGCGATGCGGCTGTGGCTCGATCCCTCGAAGATGGCGCAGCGCGGGCTGACGGCTACCAATGTGTTGAGCGCGCTGCAAGAGCAAAACGTGCAAGTTGCCGCGGGCCAAATCGGCCAGCCACCGTCGCCGGAAGGCCAAGCCTATCAGATCAGCGTGCGCGCGGTCGGGCGGCTGAGCGAAGCTTCTGAATTCGACAACATTATTTTGAAGACCGGGAGCGACGGGACGCTGGTGCGCGTGAAAGACGTGGGCCACGCAGAGCTAGGCGCAGAAAATTATGGGACGCTGCTCCGGTTCAACGGGCACGACGCGGTAGGCCTGGCGGTCACGCAACTTCCGGGTGCGAACGCGCTGGATGTGGACAAAGCCGCGAAGGCCGAGCTGCTGCGGCTCTCGAAAAACTTTCCGCCGGGAATCAAGGCCGCGGTAGCGTTCGACACCACGACGGTGATTGGCGAATCGATCCGGGACGTGCTGATCACGCTGCTGGAAGCCATCGCGCTCGTAGTCATCGTGATCTACTTGTTTCTGCAGGACTGGCGGAGCACGTTCATTCCGGCGATCACTATTCCTGTGTCGCTGATTGGCACATTCATCTTCGTAAAGCTGCTGGGCTTTTCCATAAATACGCTGACGCTTTTCGGAATTACGCTGGCCACGGGCCTGGTTGTGGACGACGCCATCGTGGTGATTGAAAACGTGGAGCGGCACATCGTGGAGGGCATCACGGAGCCGCACAATGCGGCGTCGGTGGCAATGAAGGAAGTTGCGGGAGCGGTGATCGCCACCTCGCTGGTACTGGTGGCAGTATTCGTGCCCGTCGCGCTTTTTCCGGGCACCACGGGAATTTTGTTCCGGCAATTTGCGCTGACGATTGCCTTTTCCGTGGCCATTTCCGCGTTCAATGCATTGACGCTGACTCCGGCGCTCTCCGCGATTTTCCTGGGACATCACCGGGAGCGTGCGCAGGGCAAATTCTTCAAGCTATTCAACGATGCGTTTAACGCCGGTTCGGAACTCTACCGAAATAGCGTGCGGCGAGCGTTGCATTGGCGCGTGGCTTCACTCGCGGTTTTCCTTGTGCTTCTGGGCGCCACTTACGCGCTCTACCAACGGGTGCCGCGGGCTTTCATTCCCGAAGACGATCAGGGCTACTTGATGTTCATCGTTCAGGCCCCACAGGGTGCATCGCTCTCGTATACGCGTGATATCTGCGGGAAAGCGGAAGAGTTGATTTCGCGCGATCCGGAAATCAATGGCATTTTCACGGTCGTGGGATTCAGCTTTTCCGGTGCGGCATCCAACCAGGCAATTCTGTTTGCAAACCTGCTGCCCTTTGAGGAACGCAAGGGGGATGCGCATTCGGCGGCTACGGTAATTCAAAGGTTGCGCGGAAAACTCTCCGCCGTTTCCGGCGCGCTGGTTGTGCCGTTCAATCCGCCAGCGGTGCAGGGGCTGGGCCAGTTCGGGGGATTTCAATTCGAATTGGAAGACCTGGGGCGCAATTCGCTGCAAGACATCGCCAACGCGGCGAACAAATTGGTCGCCAAGGGCAACGTCAGCAAGGATGTGACCGGGCTTTTTACGAGTTTCACCGCGAATGACCCGCAATATCTCGTGCGCATCGACCGGGAAAAAGCGAAGAGTCTACAAGTGCCGTTCAGCCAGATCACGAACGCATTGCAGGTGTACATGGGATCGGTCTACGTGAACGATTTCGACTTCAACAACCGTTCGTACCGCGTGTACGTGCAGGCCGATACGCAGTTTCGCTCGCAGGCAAAGGATATCCGCCAATACTATTTGCGTTCAGACGCCGGCAAGATGATTCCTCTCGACAATCTGGTGACCGTCGAGCAGACGGCCAACCCGCAGGTGATTCGGCACTACAACTTGTTCCGCTCCGCGGAAATCAACGGTACCGCCGCGCCGGGACGGAGCTCGGGCGAAGGAATCGCCGCGATGGAAGCGCTGGCCAAGAAGGAACTGCCGAATGGAATGACGTTCGAATGGAGCGGGCTGTCGCTGGAGGAAATCGAGTCCGGCGGAAAAGCGCTGATCCTGTTTGCGCTCGGCCTCGTGGTGGTGTACTTGACACTGGCGGCACAATACGAAAGTTATGTTCTGCCGTTCATCGTTTTGCTGGCGGTGCCCGTCGCGATTCTCGGCGCCGTCGGTGCGCAGGCGCTGCGCGGCTTGCAGAATGACGTGTACTGCCAGATTGGTCTAGTGATGCTGATCGGTCTCGCCAGCAAGAATGCCATTTTGATCGTGGAGTTCGCCGAACAATTGCGGGATCAAGGCATGTCCGTGGTGGAGGCGGCGGTGGAAGCGGCGAGGATCCGGCTACGGCCGATTTTGATGACGTCTCTCGCGTTTATCCTGGGCGTGGTGCCGCTGGTTTTGGCGCGGGGCGCAGGCCGCGCCGGGCGCATCTCCGTTGGTACAACCGTTTTCGGCGGCATGATCGCGGCGACGACGCTGAATCTGATTTTCATTCCGGTGCTGTACGTGATCGTGAGGGGTATCGTTCCCGGGCGCACTTCCAAATCGGCTGAGCTGAAGGAATAACAACCGGGTTCGAACACGTTTGCTCCCTCCGTGGTGTCATCGATGCAAGAAGAGATTCGCAAAATGCCGTGAAAAAGCATCGATTCTCGAGTAGGATTCGGCAATGCCATCACCAACGTTGTCCCGCCGTTCCTTTCTTGCCCTTTCCGCGATGCTGCCGTGGGCTCTTTCTGCTCGAGGTTCCGGATCGATCCCGGTTGGGCTCGAACTTTATTCCGTTCGAAACGAGCTGAAAAAAGACGCGGAGGCCACCGTTCGAGCCGTCGCTCAGATGGGCTATCAAGGCGTCGAGTTTTATGCGCCGTATTTCGAATGGTCCGAAAATCAAACTAAGCAGATGAGAAAGCTTCTGGACGACCTGGGCATCCGCTGTTTCTCGACACACAATGACAGTTCGTACTTGAGTAAAGAAAAAATCGGCCGGGCCCGCGACATGAACTTGATTCTCGGCAGCAAGTATGTAGTGATGGCCTCGTCGGACCCGAGACCGGGTCTGGACGGCTGGAAGGCCGTGGCGGATTCATTGAATTTTGCCACCGATCAACTCGAATCTTCCGGTTTGAAAGCCGGCTATCACAATCATCAGCGCGAATTTACTCCCGTCGAAAGTCAGCGCCCCATTGAAATCCTTGCCCGGAATACCAAGCCTTCCGTCATGCTGCAGCTGGACGTGGGCACCTGCCTGGAGGCGGGCTCGGACCCGGTGGCGTGGATTCGCGCGAACCCGGGACGAATCCGCTCGCTTCATCTGAAGGATTGGTCACCTGATCCTGCGAAGGGTTACAAGGTTCTCTTCGGTGAAGGAGCCGGCGATTGGAAAAACATTTTTGCCGCAGCGGAGAGCACCGGTGGCGCCGAATATTACCTGATAGAACAGGAAGGCAGCCGGTTTTCCGAACTCGACACGGCGCGGCGTTGTCTTGAGAGTTTTCGCGCGGTGCATCCAGCCTGATGCCGATTCAGACAGAGAGATTTGATTCTGGCTTGGAGGTTTCGAGCTTTGACAATCTGGAGCCGAGAGTGGGAGTTGAACCCACGACCTGCCGATTACGAATCGGCTGCCTTTACGATGTTAACCTACGTAGAATCATAGCGACTGTGACCCAGTTGGAGACCCAAAGCACAAAATCAGCCGAGTCCGCTACGTGTACGCTACGCGCATTTTTTGAGCGAGGCAAGCAGTGACGGCTAATGAACGGATTT